>ERZ780228.353-NODE-353-length-44866-cov-14.180804_pt1 | contig 44866 bp, 28 predicted proteins | sample MGYA00511015_ERZ780228 | MGnify/ENA primary metagenome ERZ780228 (study PRJEB29588, sample SAMEA2161897) | human gut metagenome | biome: human gut; feature: human-associated habitat; material: faeces | place: Denmark | collected 2008/2010 ...
CAAGAGCCAGAACCGTGGTCAAAGTATTGACTAGTCCTACCAGAACTTGGTAAAATGAAAGTTAACTGTTTGCATAGCTGTATTATGGTAGAAAAGTTTTATCTTTATCGCGTTAAACTAACTAATACCCCCATTATGAGAAGAATTTTTTATTTACTTTTCCTTGTCTTATTAGGCTATTCTTTTGACGTAAAAGCTTCAGACACAGTGTTTATCCATGAAACACAAATCCCGGTTTTGATAGAGCGGCAAGACAATGTTCTGTTCTATCTTCGTTTGGATGCAAAAGAAAGCAAGAAGCTCGATGAAATCATTTTAGATTTTAGTAAAAGTACGAATCTGACTGATATTCAGGCAATCAAACTCTATTATGGAGGAACAGAGGCGTTGCAGGACAAAGACAAAAATCGCTTTGCTCCAGTAGAGTACATATCCAGCCACCGTCCGGGTGGGACATTGGCGGCTATTCCTTCCTATTCGATCAAATGTGCAGAGGTGGGATCATCAGAAAAAGTTGTATTAAAAGGTAATTACAATTTATTTCCGGGTGTAAACTATTTTTGGATTAGTTTGCAGATGAAAAAAGATGCCTCTTTGCAGACTAAGATACTCTCTGAATTGTGTGCCGTTAAAGCAGATGGGAAAGAACTATGTTGTAAATCTATTTCTCCAAAGAATATCGTTCACCGGATGGCAGTTGGAGTTCGTCATGCCGGTGATGACGGTTCTGCTTCTTTCCGTATTCCCGGGTTGGTGACTACCAATAAAGGAACCTTATTAGGCGTGTATGATGTTCGATACAACAGTAGTGTCGATTTACAGGAATATGTTGACGTGGGTTTGAGCCGTAGCATCGATGGAGGAAAGAATTGGGAGAAGATGCGTCTTCCGCTTTCATTTGGCGAGTATGGTGGTCTGCCTAAAGCACAGAATGGGGTAGGAGACCCTTCTATTTTAGTAGATACTAAGACGAATACCGTCTGGGTGGTTGCCGCATGGACACATGGTATGGGTAATCAACGCGCCTGGTGGAGTTCCCATCCGGGAATGGATCTGAATCATACGGCACAGTTGGTATTGGCTAAAAGCACAGACGATGGTAAAACCTGGTCGAAGCCTATCAATATAACAGAGCAGGTGAAAGATCCTTCCTGGTACTTCCTGCTTCAAGGTCCCGGACGTGGAATAACGATGAGTGATGGCACATTGGTATTTCCAACGCAATTTATAGACTCTACCCGTGTTCCGAATGCAGGAATCATGTATAGTAAAGACCGGGGGAAAACATGGAAAATGCACAATATGGCACGAACCAATACAACGGAAGCGCAAGTGGCGGAAATAGAACCGGGAGTATTGATGCTGAATATGCGTGATAATAGAGGAGGAAGCCGGGCTATTGCCATAACGAAAGATTTGGGAGAAATATGGACAGAACACCCATCTTCCCGCCAAGCACTTCAGGAACCGGTATGCATGGCTAGTCTGATTCATGTAGATGCCAAAGACAACATATTAAACAAAGATATCCTGCTGTTTTCGAACCCGAATACGACCAAAGGACGTAATCATATAACAATAAAAGTAAGTCTGGACAAAGGACTTACCTGGTTGCCGGAACATCAATTAATGCTCGACGAGGCAGAAGGATGGGGGTATAGTTGTCTAACAATGATTGATAAAGAGACAATTGGTATACTATATGAGAGTAGCGTCGCACATATAACCTTTCAAGCGATAAAATTGACAGATATAATAAAGGAATAAAGAGTCTGTCCCGAAAGTCCGAAGATTTAAATCTATGCTTACGATTTATAGGTAGAAAGATTTAGCTATAATGAAAAAGAATATCGTTATAATAAAAAAAACGCCATTTTAGCTTACATTTGAGGACAGAATACTACTCTTTATTTAACTAATTATAAGCTGAAACTTTAGCCGATTTAATTGGGGCTTTCTGGACAGCTCACGCTAAAACAACATATTTTGTTAAATTATCAGTGAAATTTGCTGAAAAAGTAATATCTTTGAGACCGTTAATATCTAATGCCCCCACTATGATGATTAATTTAATCGGAAAAAAGACTCAAATAGCATGTGGACTACTATGCTGTTGCAGTATGGCATATGCGCAGAGCAATGACAATTCCGAAGTTGTGGTTTTAAATGCAGGTTGGGAATTTTCCCAGGCAGGCACGGAGCTATGGCGACCGGCACAGGTTCCCGGCACCGTTCATCAGGATCTTATCTATCATAAACAAATTCCCGATCCTTTTTACGGTATCAATGAACAGAAGATTCAGTGGGTGGAAAATGAAGACTGGGAGTACCGGACTGCTTTTACAGTTACCCCCGAGCAACTGAAACGGGACGACGCCCAATTAGTCTTTGAAGGTCTTGACACATACGCCGATGTATACCTCAACGGAGCACTGTTGTTGAAAGCGGATAACATGTTCGTCGGTTATACGATACCCGTCAAGTCACAACTCCGTCTCGGAGAAAACCTTCTTCACATCTATTTTCATTCACCCATCCGGCAGACAATGCCTCAATATAACTCTAACGGATTCAACTATCCGGCAGACAACGATCATCACGAAAAACATGTAAGCGTATTCTCCCGTAAAGCCCCTTACAGTTATGGCTGGGACTGGGGAATCCGCATGGTGACCAGTGGTATCTGGCGTCCGGTAACCATCCGTTATTACGACGCAGCCTCTATCAGCGACTACCACGTAAAGCAACTCTCGCTGACCGACCAACTGGCAAAACTATCCAACGAATTGGAAATAAATAATATCCTCCCTCAAGCACTTCAAGCAGAGGTGAGAATCAATACCTCCTTCGAAGGAAACACAGAAAAAGGCATTAGCCAGGCAATCACCCTACAGCCCGGAATCAATCATATATCTATTCCTTCCGAAGTGCTGTCGCCGGTACGTTGGATGCCGAATGGCTGGGGAAAGCCCGCCTTGTATGATTTCTCCGCTCAAATAATCGTAGAAGATAAAGTCGTAGCCCAACAATCCCACCGGATAGGACTGCGCACCGTTCGTCTCGTCAATGAAAAAGATCAGGACGGAGAATCCTTCTATTTTGAAGTAAACGGTGTTCCGATGTTTGCTAAAGGAGCCAACTATATTCCCCAGGATGCCCTATTGACTAACGTCACTACCGAACGCTACCAAACCTTATTTAGGGACATCAAAGAAGCCAACATGAATGTCATTCGTGTGTGGGGAGGCGGGACCTACGAAGACGACCGTTTCTATGACCTGGCAGATGAAAACGGAATACTGATATGGCAGGACTTTATGTTTGCCTGCACTCCCTATCCGTCCGACCCAACCTTCCTGAAAAGAGTAGAAGCAGAAGCCTGCTACAACATTCGCCGTCTTCGCAATCATGCTTCCCTGGCGATGTGGTGTGGCAATAATGAAATACTGGAAGCCTTGAAATATTGGGGATTCGACAAGAAATTCACGCCGGAAATCTATCAGGAAATGTTCCAAGGCTATGACAAACTGTTCCGCCAACTCCTTCCTATCAAGGTAAAAGAGCTGGATGCCGACCGTTTTTATATACATAGCTCCCCGTATTTAGCCAATTGGGGACGCCCCGAATCATGGGGGATAGGAGACAGCCACAACTGGGGAGTATGGTATGCCCAAAAAACTTTCGAATCACTAGATACAGACCTCCCTCGTTTCATGAGCGAATTCGGTTTCCAGTCCTTCCCGGAGATGAAGACTATTGCCACCTTTGCGGCTCCTGAAGATTATCAAATCGAATCGGAGGTGATGAATGCCCATCAGAAAAGCAGCATTGGCAATGCCCTGATTCGCACCTATATGGAACGTGACTATATCATTCCCGAAAAATTTGAAGACTTTGTCTACGTCGGACTAGTGCTGCAAGGACAGGGAATGCGTCACGGGCTGGAAGCACACCGCCGGAACCGTCCCTACTGCATGGGTACACTGTATTGGCAACTGAATGATAGTTGGCCGGTAGTATCCTGGTCGAGCATCGACTATTATGGCAACTGGAAAGCCCTACATTATCAGGCCAAACGAGCTTTTGCTCCCATCCTCATCAACCCTATCCAGCAGAACGACAGTCTCAATATCTACCTGATATCCGACTGTCCGGACACCAAAGACCACATGACGTTGGAAATGAGAGTCACAGACTTTGACGGAAAGAAACAAGGTAAACCGATACAACTCAAACCATTGGCAATCCCGGCTAACTCCTCCCAATGCGTTTACCGCATGAAAATAGAATCCTGGCTGTCATCCAAAGAACAACAGCACCACTTCATGCAACTGACCTTGAAAGACAAGTCCGGGCATACGGTAGCCGAAACAGTCTACTTCTTTAGAAAGACGAAAGACCTGCTTCTGCCCAAGACAACCGTTTCCTGCAAGATAAAACAGAAAGACGGCGTGTGCGAATTGACCCTGCTTTCTCCCTGTCTTGCCAAAGACGTCTTTATTGAAATCCCTTTGCAGGGAGCCCGTTTCAGTGACAACTTTTTCGACCTCCTTCCCGGAGAGCGTAAGACAGTTGTCATCACTTCTCCCCAAATAAAGAAAGGAGAGGAGTTGCCTTTGACAATCAATCATATTCGTGAAACCTATAATTAATTTATTAATAACTTAACACTTAATTTTTTAGTTTATGAAACAACTCTTAAAGTTAACCGGATGTCTGGCACTAGCAGGACTTTTTGCCTCTTGCCAATCGGCGCAACAGGAAGCCAACTACCAGATCATCCCCATGCCACAAGAAATTGTAACAGCTCAAGGAAATCCCTTCATTCTGAAGAGCGGTGTGAAAATCCTCTATCCGGAAGGAAACGAGAAGATGCAACGCAACGCACAATTCTTGGCCGACTATCTGAAAACCGCTACCGGAAAAGATTTCGCTATCGAAGCCGGAACGGAAGGTAAGAATGCAATCGTACTGACATTGGGCACGGCAAACGAAAATCCGGAATCCTATCAGTTGAAAGTTGCCGGTGACGGAATCACGATTACTGGTCCTACCGAGGCCGGCGTATTCTATGGCATCCAGTCCCTGCGCAAATCATTGCCTGTGGCTGTCGGTGCAGACATTTCCATGCCCGCCGTAGAAATCAATGACGCTCCCCGCTTTGGCTATCGTGGTGCACACTTCGATACCAGCCGTCATTTCTTTACCGTAGATGAAGTGAAGACATATATCGATATGATGGCTTTGCACAATATGAACCGTTTTCACTGGCATATTACCGAAGACCAGGGCTGGCGTCTGGAAATCAAGAAATATCCGAAGCTGACAGAAATCGGTTCCAAGAGGACAGAAACAGTCATCGGACGTAACTCCGGTGAATACGACGGCAAACCTTACGGTGGCTTCTATACCCAGGAGCAGGCGAAAGAAATAGTAGCGTATGCTGCCGAACGTTATATCACAGTTATTCCCGAAATCGACCTTCCGGGACACATGCAAGCTGCCCTTGCCGCTTACCCCGAATTGGGATGTACCGGTGGTCCGTACGAAGTATGGAGACAATGGGGAGTATCTGAAGATGTGCTTTGTGCCGGAAACGATCAAGTCTTGAAATTCCTCGAAGATGTATATAGCGAATTGATTGAAATCTTCCCTTCAGAATATATTCATGTAGGTGGTGACGAATGTCCGAAAGTACGTTGGGAAAAATGTCCGAAATGTCAGGCACGTATCAAGGCGCTGGGCTTGAAATCGGATGATAAGCATAGCAAGGAAGAACGTCTGCAGAGCTTCGTAATCAACCATATCGAAAAATTCCTCAACGACCACGGACGTCAGATCATCGGTTGGGATGAAATCCTCGAAGGCGGACTTGCTCCTAACGCTACTGTTATGTCATGGCGTGGTGAAAAGGGGGGTATCGAAGCAGCCAAGCAGAAACACGATGTTATCATGACTCCGAACACTTACCTGTATTTCGACTACTACCAGACAAAAGATACGGAGAACGAACCTCTCGGTATTGGTGGTTACCTGCCTCTTGAAAGAGTGTACAGCTACGAGCCGATGCCGGCTTCCCTCACTCCGGAAGAACAGAAATATATCAAAGGCGTGCAGGCTAACCTCTGGACTGAATACATTCCTACTTTCTCTCATGCCCAGTATATGGTATTGCCCCGTTGGGCTGCCTTGTCCGAAATCCAGTGGTCGGCTCCCGACAAGAAGAATTATGAAGACTTCCTGTCCCGTCTGCCGCGCCTGATTAAATGGTACGATGCGGAAGGATACAACTATGCCAAACATGTATTTAATGTAACTGCCGAATACACGCCGAACCCGACGGACGGTACACTGGACATCACTTTGTCTACCATTGACAATGCGCCTATCCATTATACCTTGGACGGCACGGAACCTACCGCTGCTTCTCCGCTTTATGAAAGCCCGCTGAAAATCAAGGAAAATGTAACTTTCTCTGCCATTGCTGTCCGTCCTACCGGAAACAGCCGTGTGGTTTCTGAAAAGGTTAATTTCAGCAAATCCAGCATGAAGCCGATTGTAGCCAACCAGCCGGTCAACAAGCAATACATGTTCAAAGGCGAATCTACATTAGTAGACGGCTTGAAAGGAAACGGCAATTACAAAACCGGTCGTTGGATTGCGTTCTACAAGAACGATATGGACATGACTATCGACCTTCAGCAGCCTACCGAGATTTCGAGCGTTGCTATTTCTACTTGCGTGGAGAAGGGCGACTGGGTGTTTGACGCGCGAGGACTTTCCGTAGAAGTTTCGGACGATGGCAAGAACTTTACCAAAGTTGCTTCCGAGGAGTATCCTGCTATGAAAGAAAGCGATAAGAATGGTATCTATGAACATAAACTGTCATTCAGCCCGGTGAAAACTCAATACGTGAAAGTGGTTGCCCTGTCTGAAAGTAAAATGCCGGCATGGCATGGCGGCAAAGATAGTCCGGCATTTTTGTTTGTAGACGAAATCACGATAGATTAATGAATATAAGAAATAGATACGCTAAAGTTTGTCTTTTCTTATGGGTATTGGGAATGTGCTTAACCGCACATTCCCTCAAAGCACAGTCCGTCATACCTGTCCCATTAAAAATGGAGCAGGGGACGGGCTGTTTTTTACTGTCAGAGAACACAAAACTTTATATAAACTTGCAGGGTTTAGAAGTGCAGCTTCTGGAAAATTGCTTGCAAGCATTGCCGGTTCATTTGAAGAAAGGGAAAAAGAAGGATACGCAGAATATACTTTCTCTGTTGATAACTGAAAAGAACCACCAGTTGCCATCGCCGGAAAGCTATACCCTTTCCGTCACTCCGCAACAAATCCTGATACGCGCCACTTCGGGAGCCGGATTATTCTATGGTCTGCAAACCCTGTTGCAGTTGGCACAACCTTCGGGGGCAGGCAGCTATTCCATAGCCTCTGTCGAGATAGAAGACACTCCCCGTTTTGCTTACCGTGGACTGATGCTGGACGTGTCCCGCCACTTTTCTACCAAAGAATTTATAAAGAAACAGATAGACGCACTGGCGTATTACAAAATCAACCGTCTGCACCTGCATCTGACCGATGCGGCAGGCTGGCGGTTAGAAATCAAGAAATACCCTTTGCTGACCGAATTTGCGGCCTGGCGTACAGATCCCACCTGGAAGCAATGGTGGAACGGCGGACGTAAATATGTCCGTTTCGATGCTCCCGGAGCTTACGGCGGTTATTACACCCAGGATGATATTCGTGAAATCTTGGAATATGCCCGTCAGCATTATATCACGGTGATTCCCGAGATTGAGATGCCCTCCCATTCGGAAGAAGTGCTGGCAGCCTACCCGCAGTTATCCTGTTCGGGCGAACCTTACAAGAACTCCGATTTCTGTGTCGGCAATGAAGAAACCTTCATGTTTCTGGAAAATGTGCTGACGGAAGTCATGGAACTTTTCCCTTCCGAATACATTCATATCGGTGGCGATGAGGCCGGCAAGTCGGCTTGGAAGACCTGTCCGAAATGTCAGAAGAGAATGAAAGACGAGCATCTTGCCAATGTAGACGAGCTGCAAAGCTACCTGATACACCGCATTGAGAAGCTCCTGAACAATCATGGACGTCATTTGCTGGGATGGGACGAGATTCTGCAAGGAGGCATTGCCCCCAACGCAACCGTCATGTCATGGCGTGGAGAAGAGGGTGGTATCGCTGCCGTAACCTCCGGCCATCGTGCCATCATGACGCCGGGTGCCTACTGCTATCTGGACAGTTATCAGGATGCCCCATATTCGCAGCCGGAAGCCATCGGTGGATACCTGCCGTTGAAGAAAGTATATTCTTACAATCCCGTTCCCGCTTCTTTAACTGCGGAACAGGCGAAGTTGGTCTACGGTGTGCAAGGCAACCTATGGGTGGAATACATTCCCACTCCCGAACACGTGGAGTATATGATTTACCCCCGAATCCTGGCATTGGCGGAAACAGCTTGGTCGGCTCCGGAACGTAAGTCATGGCCGGATTTCCATACCCGTGCATTGTCGGCAGTGGCCGATTTGCAGGCAAAAGGATACCATCCTTTCGATTTGAAAAAAGAAATCGGCAGCCGTCCCGAGTCGCTTCAATCGGTCAGCCATCTGGCATTGGGTAAAAAGGTGATTTATAATTCACCTTACAGCTCCCATTATCCGGCACAGGGAAACACCGCTCTGACGGACGGCATACGTGGCGATTGGACCTATGGTGATGGCTCGTGGCAAGGATTCATCTCGGACAACCGCCTCGATGTGACGATTGATATGGAAAAAGAAACCTCCATCCATTCCGTCACTGCCGCCTTTATGCAGGTGGTAGGTGCGGAAGTATTCCTGCCGGAGACTGTGGTGATTTCCATTTCCGATGACGGAACCCATTTCACCGAGTTGCGCAAACAACACTTTGAAGTGAGCAAAGAAACACCCATCCGCTTTACGGATATTTCATGGCAGGGCGAAGCCAAAGGAAGATACGTACGCTATCAGGCACAGGCCGGAAGTGAATTCGGAGGCTGGATATTTACGGATGAGATTATTGTGAAATAAATATTGCAGGCATAAGGATAATACGTATGATGCGTTTTTTTAGGATTATTCCGGCCTAAAGCAACCGTGTAATCCGTATCATCCGGACTTGCTGATTTCAACCTGTCAATATCATTTAAATAAAAGAGGGAATCTACTCAACCAGATTCCCTCTTTTTTTGTTATATTTGTATTATTACCTTAAAAACTAAGAATATGGTACAACACGCTAGACTCATTTTCTACAGCCTTCTTCTTCTGGTAATCCCGTGCGAGGGCACGTTGGCACAGAAGATTCCCGTCGCGCCCATAGACTCATTGATTACCGTAGGATATGCCACCGGAAGTTTGAAAACCCTGTCCGGTTCCGTAGAGAAAATCACGGAGACACAGATGAACAAAGACCAGATAACGAACCCTTTGGAAGCAATCCGTGGACGTGTGCCGGGATTGACCATCCAACGGGGCTCCAACGGACCGGCGGCTCTGGATGCGGTGCGCCTGCGGGGAACTACCTCACTGACCAGCGGCAACGACCCTTTGATTATCGTCGACGGAGTATTTGGCGACTTGAGTATGCTTACCTCCATTTACCCTACGGATATTGAGAGTTTTACCATTCTGAAAGACGCTTCCGAAACCGCACAGTACGGTTCGCGAGGTGCATCCGGTGTGATAGAAGTCACCACCAAAAAAGGGATGAGCGGCAGGACACAGGTGGCTTACAACGGTAGCTTCGGGATTTCCACCGTCTACAAGAATTTGAAAATGCTGTCCGGTGATGAATTCCGTCGTGTAGCATCGGAACGAGGCATTTCCATTCTGGATAAAGGGAACAATACCGATTTCCAGAAAGAGATTGAGCAGACAGGACTGCAACAGAATCATCACATCGCCTTTTATGGCGGTTCCAGTGAGTCCAGTTATCGTGTTTCCCTCGGTTTTATGGATCGTCAGGGAGTGATTTTGAATGAAGACATGAAGAACTTCACTTCAAATATGAACATGAATCAGAAAATGTTCGACGGCTTCCTGAACTGCGAGTTGGGAATGTTCGGCTCCATTCAGAAGAACCATAACCTAGTAGATTATCAGAAAACGTTCTATTCGGCAGCTACGTTCAATCCTACCTATCCCAATCATAAAGACCCCGTCACCAATTCGTGGGACGGAATAACAACCGCCAGCCAAATCACCAATCCATTGGCATGGATGGAAGTGCAGGACGATGATGCCACTTCGCACATCAGTACGCACGCCCGTCTCACTTTCAATTTGATGGAAGGACTGAAACTAAGCCTGTTCGGAGCTTATACTTACAATATCGTAGAAAATTCGCAATACCTTCCCACTTCCGTCTGGGCGAACGGTCAGGCATATAAAGGAACCAAAAAGCGCGAATCCTTATTGGGAAACATGATGCTGACCTATAAGAAAAACTGGAAAAAGCATTTCTTTGACGTATTGGCACTTGCCGAACTTCAGAAAGAGACTTATACCGGCTATTATACCACAGTCAGCAATTTCAGCACCGATAAGTTCGGGTATAATAACCTTCAGGCAGGAGCACTCCGTTTGTGGGAAGGCACTAATTCTTACTACGAGCAACCGCGCCTAGCATCTTTCATGGGACGTTTCAATTATACATACGCCGACCGCTACGTACTGACGTTGAACGCCCGTACGGATGCTTCCTCCAAATTCGGAGCCAACCATAAATGGGGCTTTTTCCCCTCTGCGTCCGCGGCATGGGTGATTAGTGAAGAAGAATTTATGAAGCAGTTCCCCGTGATAGACAATCTGAAATTCCGTATCGGATACGGTCTGGCAGGTAACCAGAGTGGGATTGACTCATACACAACGCTGAATCTCGTCAAGCCGAACGGTGTCGTCCCCGTCGGAAACTCCGCCATCGTATCTTTAGGAGATCTTCGGAATACGAATCCCGATCTGAAATGGGAAGTGAAACATACCTTTAATACCGGTTTCGACATTGCTTTATTCGGCAACCGCCTGTTGCTTTCCGCCAACTATTACAACTCCCGCACCACGGATATGCTTTACCTTTACAACGTAAGCGTGCCCCCTTTCACCTATAACACCTTGCTTGCCAATATCGGCTCCATGCGCAACTGGGGTACGGAAATCGCCATCGGTGTCACCCCTTTGAAAACGAAGGACATGGAACTGAATATCAATGCCAACATCACCTTCCAGCGCAACAAACTGCTTTCATTGAGCGGTATGTATAACGGCGAAATGCTTTCCGCTTCCGAATATAAAAGTCTTGCCAGCCTTGATGGAGCCGGCTTCCACGGCGGCTACAACCACATCGTTTATCAGATGGTGGGGCAACCGTTGGGCGTGTTCTATCTTCCTCACAGCACCGGACTGGAGTCCGACGGAAACGGTGGATATACCTATGGCATCGCCGACCTGAATGGCGGAGGCGTCAGTCTGGAAGATGGTGAAGACCGCTACGTGGCAGGGCAAGCCGTACCCAAAACGATTCTGGGATCTAACATCAGTTTCCGTTACAAGCGTTTCGACCTGTCTTTGCAGATCAACGGAGCCTTCGGACATAAAATCTACAACGGAACTTCCCTGACCTATATGAACATGAATATATTCCCCGACTACAACGTAATGAAGAAAGCTCCGCAACAGAACATCAAGGATCAGACCGCCACCGACTATTGGCTGGAAAAGGGAGATTACGTCAACTTCGACTATGTGACGCTGGGCTGGAACGTGCCGATTGAAAAGGTGCAGAAACTAAAGAAATATGTCCGTTCCCTGCGCTTGGCATTTACTGTCAACAACCTGGCAACCATCTCCGGTTATTCGGGACTTTCGCCCATGATTAACAGTTCCACGGTGAACTCGACGTTGGGCGTGGACGATAAACGGGGATATCCGTTGGCACGGACGTACACCTTAGGATTGAGTATTAACTTTTAATGGAGGAGGAGAGGATGAAACGATATATGAAAAATAGAAATCAGTTTTTGCAGATCTCAAAGCAAATAATCTACCCTTCAAGAATATTATTATTTTTTCTGGTGACGAGTCTGACCTTATTTTCTTGTGATAAGTTTTTACAGGAAAATCCGAAGGACAAACTACCGGAAGATGATGTCTACAATACGATCTCGGAAGTATATCTCAATGCGGTAGCTTCGCTTTATACCTACGTAGGCGGATATAGCGACAGTCAGGGATTGCAGGGAACGGGTAGGGGAGTCTACGACCTGAACACTTTCACTTCCGACGAAGCCATCATCCCCACCCGTGGAGGCGACTGGTACGATGGCGGCTTTTGGCAAGGACTTTACCTGCACGATTGGGGAGTAGAGAATGACGCTATTCAAGCTACATGGGAATATCTTTACAAAGTCGTCATGCTAAGCAACAAATCGCTCGAACGGATAGACAAGTTTGCCGAAACCCATTCCGATGCTGCACTTCCGGCATACCGGGCGGAAGTGCAGGCCATGCGAGCCATGTATTATTATTATCTGATGGATTTGTTCGGACGCATCCCGTTGGTTCAATCCTCTTCAGTGGCAATGAAAGAGGTTGCCCAGAGTGAACGGAAAACGGTTTTTGAGTTTGTATTCAAGGAATTGCAGGAAGCGGCTCCTCTGTTGAGCGATGCGCACAGCAACCAGTCCGGTCCTTATTATGGCCGTATCACCCGTCCGGTAGTCACTTTCCTATTGGCTAAACTGGCTCTGAATTCCGAAGTCTATACGGACAATGATTGGACAGACGGACAACGTCCGGACGGAAAAAACATAAAGTTTACAGTGAACGGCAACGAACTCAATGCGTGGGAAACAGTCATCTACTACTGTGACCAGCTAAAGACGCTGGGCTACAACGAATTGGAATCAAAATACGAAACCAATTTCTCCATTTTTAATGAATCATCGATAGAGAATATTTTTACTATTCCGATGAATAAAACCTTGTACACCAATCAAATGCAATATCTATTCCGTTCCCGCCACTACAATCATGCCAAGGCGTACGGCCTAAGCGGTGAGAACGGTCCCAGCGCAACTATTGAAGCTCTCAAAACCTTCGGTTATGAAACAGCCGAACAAGATCCCCGCTTTGATATTTGCTATTTTGCGGGAGTGGTGCACGATCTGAAAGGAAACATCATCAAGCTGGATGATGGCACCGTATTGGAGTATCTGCCCTGGAAAGTAGCTCTGGATATCACAGATACCCCGCACGAACAAACCGCAGGAGCCCGTATGAAGAAGTACGAAGTCGACCCGACTGCCACAAAAGACGGTAAGTTGATGGAGAATGACATTGTATTGTTCCGCTACGCGGATGCTCTGTTGATGAAGAGTGAAGCGAAAGTGCGCAATGGAGCCAGTGGAGATGAAGAACTGAATGAAGTCCGTAGCCGCGTCAATGCCTCCTCTCGTCCTGCCACTTTAGAGAATATCCTTGCCGAACGTCAACTGGAACTGGCTTGGGAAGGTTGGAGACGTCAAGACTTGGTTCGCTTCGGGAAGTTTACAAGAGCTTACAGTAGCCGCCCGCAATTGCCGGATGAGGAAAACGGATATACTACCGTGTTCCCTATACCGGAGAAAATACGGGTGATGAATACGAAGTTGAAGCAGAATCCGGGGTATTAACAGCAGTTATTATTCAATCAACTCAAAACTATATTTTTCAAATTCATTCCCGTTGATAATCATAGCAATTTGATGAAGTCCGAGATGGAGCTTCCTCGTTGTAACCACCCGGAAAGAATGTTTTCGGGTGATTCGCGTGGTTGAGTTCCCGGCATATTCTTTCTCGCTGATTTTATGCACCTTTTTCGTCAACGTTCCATTTGCTTTTTGGTAATAGATTCCATATTCGAGTCGTATCTTGGTCGTTTGATCGTTCTTGTTCAACAGTTTAAAACTAACCTCCAACGAATCCCCGACTTTCACTTCCGGGCTTGAAATTTGGAAATCCTCCACACAGATATTGCTGATAGTAGAGTTGAAGCCAAACAACTCCATCACCTCCGGATTGCCTTGTTTTAAGAGCGTCCGGCAGCCGTGTTTAATAATCCAATCCACCTCTTTCGATTCTCCCTTCCATTTCTTCACTAAATCAATGATGGTTTCGGGATTATCTTTCGCAATATCATTCAAATTATTGGCAACGCTCAACCGCACAAATCTTGCCGGATCATTTTTTAGATTTTCCAGAATAGGAATGATAGGCGCAGGATTCTTTTTCAGGTTCGGCAACGCCATCGCCCAGGGAAGACGCGGACGACAGCCTTCTGACGCAAGCCGCCTGACTCCCCAATGTTCGTGTTTCGACCAAACCAACATCTGTTTCATCATCTGATCCGGATATTTGATAATAAAAGAATGAGTCACAAACTCGCAGCTTGTGAACTGTGTGATTTTCTCTATCGCCTTGACAGAAGTTTCGTAATCGTCCAGCCCATATTGTTCGACATAATTATCCAAAATCCCCCCATACTCTAAAGTCAAGCCAAACTTCGTGTCGTCTATCACCGAGAAATCAGGCCGTGTCTTTTTTATATGATCCAACAATTCAAGTATCTTAGCGATCGCCTCTTTGTAATCTGCCGGTAAAAACTTTCTTAGCACCGTTGTGATGTGCATGCAGCGTTGTTTAAGTTCCCTGCCTTCCCATTCATCGTCCATCACTTGAGATACAAACTCGCGAGCATCAAAATCGTTGATAACAAGTTTCAAATCTTTCGTAAACAGATCGAAAAATTGCTCGTTAAACATGTTTTTAAAAGGTTCTGCCATTCTTTAAATATATAGTTTAGTTAAACAGTTATTGTTTTTTTATGGAGCGACTAAATAATGTTTCTTTGATAAATTCGTTTTTTATAATTTGAATTTTAAAGTGTTGACAATTATTTTATGCCGATCTATTTGTTTGTTATACAAATATATGCCATTTTTTTTAGGATAGCCCTATATCGCGCCTTATTTAGGTAAACTATATGAAAAGATTGTGCGAGAGGGAGTCTATTTAGAGAATATCATAAAAAAAGTGGGCCACAAAAAGATTGCAGCCCACTTATACCTTATATATGATAATATGATAGCAAAAAGACTAATCGAAGAAACTCTTGAATTTCTTGAAAATCTTCTCTTTTACCGACGTGTTAGGTTTGAAATTGTCTGAAGCTTCCATCTTTTCGAGCGTGTTCTTTTCCTCCTTGTTGAGAGCTTCCGGCACATAGATACTGATATTGACCAGCAAATCTCCCGTACCGTACCCGTTTACATTCGGCAACCCCTTGCCACGCAAACGAAGCACTTTGCCCGGTTGAGTACCCGAATCAATCTTCACTTTCACTTTGCCGTCGATTGTCGGAATTTCCACAGCACCGCCCAGTGCAGCTGTTGGGAAACTAAGCAACAGATTATAAATCAAATCATTTTCGTCGCGAATCAAGTCCTGATGCGGTTCTTCCTCAACGAGGATCAATAAGTCGCCTGCCACACCGTTGTGCTTGCCGGCATTTCCTTTGCCGCCCATAGAGAGCTGCATACCTTCTGCCACTCCGGCAGGGATTTTCACGGTTACCACTTCCTCACCGTAAACGATTCCGTCGCCACCACACTTCTTACATTTATTCTTGATAATCTTTCCCTCGCCGCCACACGTAGAACAAGTGACGCGAGTCTGCATCGTGCCCAGAATGGTCTGCTGGTTACGGATCACCGAGCCGCTACCCTTACAAGTAGGACAAGTCTCCGATCCGCCGTCACCCTCGGCACCCGTGCCATGACACTGGTCGCACGGCACATATTTTTTGAGTTTAAATTTCTTTTCTACTCCGGTAGAGATTTCCTTCAACGTCAGCTTCACTTTCACACGGAGGTCACTGCCGCGATACCGACGTTGCTGTGAACCGCCACCGCCGCCAAATCCGCTGAATCCTCCGAAGCCTCCCCCGAAACCGCCGCCGCGGCCACCGAAGATGTCGCCAAACATAGAGAAGATGTCATCCATCGACATTCCCTCGCCACCGAAACCACCGAACGGACCGCCATTGCCTGCCGCACCGCTCACTCCCGCATGACCGAACTGATCGTAACGCGAACGCTTCTCCGGATTGCTCAACACGTCGTATGCCTCGGCCGCCTCCTTAAATTTCTCTTCAGCCTCCTTGTCGCCCGGATTCTTGTCGGGGTGATACTGAATTGCTTTCTTACGGTATGCTTTCTTTATTTCTTCTACTGTGGCTGTCTTCGTCACCTCCAATATTTCGTAATAGTCTCTTTTTTCTGCCATGCCCATTTATTGATTTATGATTTTTGATTTATGATTTATGATTTACTCTGCAGTAGGATAGCGCAGCCATAAATCATAAATCATAATTCATAATTCTTTTCATTCTCCTACTACCACTTTAGCGTGGCGGAGCACTTTGTCGTTCAGTGTATATCCCGTTTGCACACAGTCCAGAATCTTACCTTTCTGTGCTTCCGACGGTGCGGGGATTACCGCGATGGCTTCATGGTAATCAGTGTCCAGTGGTTGGTCTTTTGTTTCGATGACTTTCACACCGTTTTGTGCCAGGACAGCCATAAATTTATTGTAAATCAGTTCTACTCCTTCTTTTACGGCATTGACATCTGTTGCCGTTTCCATTGTTTTGATGGCACGTTCGAAGTCGTCCACCACCGGAAGAATGCTGCTAAGGCTCTTTTCGCCACCGTTCAGAATCAGTTCGGCCTTCTCCTTCATGGTGCGTTTCCGGTAGTTGTCAAATTCGGCAGACAAGCGCAGGTATTTATCCTTCTGCTCTTCAATCTCCTCTTGGGCCTTTTCCAGTTCTTTTTCCAACTCTTCTTCATGAGTCAGGGGAGTGGCGTCCTCCGCTTGTTCGTTTTGCGGTTGTTCTTCCGCATGGTTTTGAGTTTCCTCAACGTTCAGTTCTTCTTCCTTCACTTTTTTTTCTTTCGGATCCATCTTGGTATTTACTATTTTACTAGTTACTATTTACTATTTAACACACACGTTATCTTACTTGGTAAAATAACGCCAATAAACATACCGGGCTGACCGGATGTCATTGATTTTGTCTGCAAAAACTTTGCCAAGTTGGCTGTTTTGCCAAAAAACGCAGCAAAGGTAACACTTTTATGTCAGATTGGCACATATCAGATAGCTCATAATTCATTTTAAATGTCTAACTTTGCACGCTAAAATAGTTAATACTAAAATAGTAACTAACGAAATAGTAAAATAGTAGCTAGCAAAATAGTAAAATAGTAACTAGTAAAATAGTAAATAAAGAAGATGATTACAGTTTCGAACGTTTCGGTACAGTTTGGTAAAAGAGTGTTGTTTAATGACGTAAACTTGAAGTTTACGAGTGGTAATTGTTATGGTATTATTGGTGCTAACGGTGCGGGAAAATCTACCTTCCTTCGTACGATTTACGGAGATTTGGACCCGACAACGGGTACCATTGCGCTTGGACCGGGCGAACGCCTCTCGGTGTTGAGCCAGGACCACTTTAAGTGGGACTCTTATACCGTTATGGATACTGTGATGATGGGGCATACTGTGTTGTGGGACATCATGAAGCAACGCGAAGAATTGTATGCGAAAGAAGATTTCACAGATGAAGACGGACTGAAAGTATCCGAGTTGGAAGAGAAATTTGCCGAGTTGGACGGATGGAATGCGGAAAGCGACGCAGCCATGCTGTTGAGCGGACTGGGCGTGAAAGAAGATAAGCATTATGTATTGATGGGTGAGTTGAGCGGTAAGGAAAAAGTGCGTGTCATGCTGGCGCAGGCATTGTACGGAAATCCGGACAACCTCTTGCTCGATGAGCCTACCAATGACTTGGATATGGAGACAGTGACTTGGTTGGAAGAGTATCTCTCCAACTTCGAGCATACCGTATTGGTAGTGAGCCACGACCGTCACTTCCTCGATTCTGTATGTACGCACACCGTAGACATCGACTACGGAAAAATCAATATGTTTGCCGGTAACTATAGTTTCTGGTACGAATCCAGCCAGTTGGCTCTCCGTCAGCAGCAGAACCAGAAGGCGAAGGCTGAAGAGAAGAAGAAAGAGTTGGAAGAATTTATCCGCCGTTTCAGCGCCAACGTAGCGAAGAGCAAGCAGACCACGAGCCGTAAGAAGATGTTGGAGAAACTGAACGTAGAAGAAATCAAACCTTCTTCACGTAAGTATCCGGGCATCATCTTCACTCCCGAACGCGAGCCGGGCAACCAGATTCTGGAAGTTTCCGGATTGAGCAAGAAGACGGAAGAAGGCGTAGTGCTTTTCAACGACGTCAACTTCAACGTAGAGAAAGGTGACAAAGTGGTATTCCTGTCGCGCAACCCGCGTGCGATGACTGCGTTCTTCGAAATCATCAACGGAAACATGAAGCCGGATGCCGGTACCTTCAACTGGGGGGTAACCATCACCACTGCTTACCTGCCGCTGGATAATACCGATTTCTTCAATACCGACCTCAACCTGGTGGACTGGTTGAGCCAGTTTGGCGAAGGAAACGAAGTGTATATGAAAGGTTTCCTCGGCCGTATGCTTTTCTCCGGCGAAGAGGTGTTGAAGAAAGTAAGCGTACTCTCCGGAGGTGAGAAGATGCGTTGTATGATTGCCCGTATGCAGCTCCGCAATGCGAACTGTCTGATTCTGGACACTCCGACCAACCACTTGGATTTGGAATCTATCCAGGCATTCAACAACAACCTGAAGACGTACAGGGGAAACATCCTTTTCTCTTCTCATGACCACGAGTTTATCCAGACGGTTGCCAACCGTATCATCGAACTGACACCGAACGGTATCATCGACAAGATGATGGAGTATGACGAATATATCACGTCCGATCACATCAAGGAATTGAGAGCGAAGATGTACGGGGATAAGTAATTCCCCGTCTTGGATGTCGTAGCCATCGTATAAAACTTAGGCGCGAATTACACGGATAACAGTTTCTGATTTTAAAGAAATCGTGCAATTCGTGTAATCCGCGCTTGATTTTTATAGATAGGATTCCATTCACCTGTTCTGATGAGATTATTTATTTAGCCCAATATCAGATGTGGAGGTGAGTGCATACCTAAATCGGTGTTTGTGATGTGACAAGTACTTTATTATACCTCTTCCATCAGCACCAATTCCCAACTGCGCCATACGATCGTTGCCAGTTTCAATCCCCCTTTCTCACGAGCTTCTGCCACACATTCATCCTTGCTATAGCGAATCAACTGTTCCCGTGCATCATCGGCAAGTGCGCGTATCTCTTTCTCCGATGCTCCTGCTTTCGCATACTTCACCTCCAATAGATACGTGTACGGTGGAGATACGGGTGCCGCCGGACTGGGCTTAAAGAAGAAATCGGCAAAACCCTTATTCATCTCATATTCCGGATATAGTTGATAATAGCGGAACATACTTAGATAGGCGAGGAGGAATCCTTTGATATGAGCTTCCCCTTCTATGTACTCCCTTATCCGGCTCTGCTCCCGAATGGCCTCTGCTAGAAATTCGAACAACGGTTTCCAGTCTCCTTTGAAAGACATATTCTCAAACAGAGTGCGCAAGCGGTTCACGTCGAGCTTGAAGATGTCATGACGGGCATATCCCTGAATCAGGAAATTGAATAGCTGTTCGCGAACCACCAGATTGGGAATGTGCAGAATGGGGCGTCCCATCATATCCACCCCTTTGATAGAAAGCAGTCCGAAATAGAACAGCAGAGATTTGAAGTTGCCCACGTCCGTCATTTCCAGTGCGGAGAAATGGGTGACTATTTCAGTCACTATCTCGCCTTGCTCCGCAATCTCCTTGATGACGGAGAAGTTTTCGCCCAGTCCATGGTCGAGACGGACAAGGTAGGCAAGCTTGTTAAAGTCCGTACGGATATTGGGATCTACAATCTCGTCTGGTTTTACTCCGTGCAATATCAATGACTTCATGCAGTAGAGCACCATGTCCGAGTTGAACATACAATCTGCTAATTTATTTTTACTGAAGCAATAATTGTCATAGTTAGGCTTCATCATTGTCACTGCATCGTCTACCGACATCGGGAGAGCGCCTTGTTCCTTATAATACGTCAGCATCTCGCGCAATTCCTTCTCGCTGAAACCTACAAGGTCGTTAAACCACGGGTCGGTGGTGATATTCGTTCCGATGTTGAATCCGCTTGTCACGTCGTCCATCGTCACCGGGCTTACTCCTGTGATGAACAAACGGTTGACGGCAGAACCCATTCCCGTCGTGGCGGCTTTGATTACATTGAAAAACCTGCGGATATACCCTTCGCCATGCGTCGCTTTTCGATATAAGTCCGTGCCGTAAGTAGAAAGAATGGTATTCGTGAAATTATCGTATTCATCAATCAGGAGATAGATTTTGATGTCTCCCTTGAGGGTGGCATACGAATTGATGGCGGATAGCAGTGCTCCCGGTTCTTCGAGCGTTTCTTCGTTCAGCACGTTCCAGATTTCCTTTCCCAAAATATGTTCGTACTTTTGCAGAAAATGTCTTAGTTTCCCGCAACAATGCAACCGGAAAGATTCCTCCACCTCATTGATATTCGAGCTCACCTCCGAGAAATTGAATCTCATGATGAGAAACTGGTTATGTATCGGCGTAGGATGCTGCCCGATATACAGATTGCCGAACAATTCGTCGAACTGGTCGGCATACCGAACGTCATAATAAGCCTCCAGCATCGCCAGCGTCAGACTTTTCCCGAAGCGCCGGGGACGGATCAGGAACAGATAAGACGGTTGCATTTCTATCTTTTCGATAAACATCGTCTTATCCACATAATAATAGTTTTCTTTTTGGATGCGACCGAAATCCGTCAATCCGTATGGTATTTGCTTCATCATATTGCGATTCCTTTCTTTATTCATCATTCATATCGAGCAAATATACGGAAAAACGGATGAAAGTGACACGTTTAATGCCACTAATTTATCCGTTTATCTGTTATTTCGTGCAAAAACGACTATTTGGAGGAAAAAAGCTATTTTGTGGAAAAACGACTATCCGTGGGAAAACTGCCATTTCGCGGGAAAACTACAACTCCAACCCCGTCTGCACCGGGAGCTGCGGGCGTATTGAATTTTCTTTGCGCTCTTCGGCCGAATACTCCACCACCCAATATTCCGTGATATTGTTGGAGGTCTTCCGTGAGTGGAAATGGTTGTTTTCCAATACCGTGACCAGCATTTGTTTCATCTGTGCGTTGGCCTGTGTGCGCCCGTTCATGCTCAATATCGACAGCAGCTGGGAGGCAGGATACCATTTTGCTTGTATATCGTTTGGTCTGGCTGCCCGGAAATAGAAGAAAAGATTCTCCTCTACCGGATCTTTTTGGCGGAACGCCTCATTGCGGTTGTTGAGAAACGTAATCTCCTGGTTCTCATACCAATATTGAAACCCCTGCCGGTAGAGTGCGTATGCTTGTGCATATATCCCCTGATGGTTGACAGGCGTGTGATAATCTATTTCCAGCAACGTATTGAACAGGATGCGCCTGTTCTCGCCGATGTCCGGCAGACAGTGCGGATTGTTGGTGCTGGCGATGAATGATGCGCGGCGGATGAACGTATAATTTTGGATGTCGTAAACCTTCCGTTCGTTCATCACATCTTGCGTGATGAGACTTTTCAACTCCTGCATGCGTGCGGGAGAGAGCGTATCAAACTCATCCAGATTGATGAGCAGGCAGGACGACATTTGCAGGAGATGGTCTTTGTTGTCGGGACTAATCATGCCGTTGCGATAATAATCCTTCAGCTCCGGTGGGAGGAGATGGCGGACAAAAGTACTCTTGCCTTTTCCCTGTGCGCCGTGGAGCAGCATCAACTGGTGGTTTTGCGCTTCGTCGTCGATGGCACATGCCACCATTCCCACCAGCCAGCGGCGGAAGCTGTCTTCAAAAAAAGCCTGGTCTGCCGCTTTCACTGTTTTTGTCAGTTGGCCGATGTGGTCTGTTTTCCCGTCCCATGTCTGGAGTGAGGTGAAATAATGAATAAACGGGTTGAACGGCTTTGCATAGTCCGAGTCTACCAGTGCTTTCAAATTAGCTTGCGAACTGTATATCTTCTTCATCTGTGCGTTGATATAGAATGTGTTGACATCCTTTGTGCGCAGTGTACTGAAAGGCGGCTGCTCTGTTTTAGGGAGATCAGGTATTATTTTCCGGAACTCGATTTGCTCTTTCACCACGTTTCTCCTGATTTCGTAGTGTTCGTCCATAAATTTGATGACCTGGCATATTCTCGGTTGTTGGCTTTCTTCTTCCGCTTGATCGGTCTTTGAGGTGTATTGGTAAGCATTGTGCAAGGGCAGTTCGAGGTCGAAGTCGGGTAGGTCGCCGAAATGACTGTGTGCCAGACTGACGGCTTCCTCTTCCGTGATATGGCGGTGGTAACACTGATTGCCGAGACAATAGAAGAAATTGTCCCGGTTGCCTATCTCGAGACGTTCTTTGCGTTTGGTGTACTCCAGCGCCTTGCGGAAGTCGAGTTGCACTTGCAGGTCGATGGGCGACACATTCTTCTGCACGGGGAGGAGCGGGGATCGTTTTCCCGGATTTTTGCGCTTCTTGTTTTTACATTCTTCTTCAGTGGGCAGTGTCACTTTTACGGTCAGCGGCTTTACGTTTTCCAGTCGTTCGGTAGAGAGGAAAGCGTCCGGATCGTGCGACACGAAGAATCCGCGTCCCGGGTCGCTTCCGCTGGTGTCCACTTTGGTATTGAGCAGCTTTTCATATTGGCTGCTTGCCAGGGCGTATATGCGGTGGTGGTAGCGTTCGAGGGTGAGGAAGTCTACGGTTCCCAATGCGTTCAGTTCGGTGCGTAAGGTTTCCGCCTCATTGCCGGTGAGGTAGACGAAGATCTTCAGCCCGTGCATCCGGGGGCTGACGAAGCTGCCTAGCGTGTCGGGGCAATCGTTCACTAGTTGGCGGAATTCCGGGATCTTTTCTGCCGGCATATCGTCACAGTCGAGCGTGATGATGTCCTGATACGTGTCCAGACTGTAAGCCAGCCTTTCCTTGGCGTAAGTAGCCGTGATGGTGCAGTAGGGCAGTTGTTTCTTCATGTGGTCTGCTTTTACCGTTTCTCCTGCATCCATTGCTTCCCGGAGTCTCCGGATTCTGTCGCGGTAGACATCCCCCCGGATAAATTCGAACATTTGCCGGATACTGATACTTCCTGATACAAGTGATAATCCCCTGTATGTCGTTATTGAGATATTTTCCATTTTAATTATTGATATGAATGTAAGTCGTGTCAATATTGACACACTGCAAAGGACGGCTTTTCATGTAGAATAAAAAAACTGCTTTTGGTACTCAAAAAGCAGTTTTTTAACAGTCGGTTCTTTCGTGTTAATCCTCAAGAAGCGTTCTTTTCATTCTTTGTATCTCGCAATCAATCTCTTCCACGCTTAATGATTCGTCCGAATCATCCGATTTCTTGAAATCAACAGCCATAAACAACAACTCTGCAAAGTATTTGGGGCTTTTAATGTTAAAAACAGAGTCATGGTCATAACAGAGATGGACAAAGGGGAGGAGAAACTTCTTGCGGTCGCCTGGACTTACCTCTATTCTGTTGGTATACAAATTGTTGACAGTGCCAAGCATTTGCGTGATAAACGGGGATACTTGGGGAAATTCTCCCTTTTCGAGTGTTACAGCCTGTTTGTTCTGGTAAACGAAGCCTTCGGAAAAAATGTCTTTTTTCTCATGATTTTAAGTGTTATTTGACTAGTGTTAAAAAATGTTGGTCTAAAAAGACGCAAAGGTACGTTTTATTTTGTTCCTATCGTTTACTTATACTTTTTATTCTCTTTATATATTTTATTTGATGGAAAAAGCGTGTAATTGAGGTGGAACCCCTCCACCTCAATTACACGCTTTTTCTATATAAAAAGAATATTCTCTCGCGCCTGCGCACGTGTACATTATTAAATAAGAAAACTAACAGCATTCAATAAGAAAACACACAGCCTGTTTGTCCTCAAGATACCATATATTACACCGCGTCCCATCATAATATCGACAGGGCACGGTTGCAGGGCTGGCATTATAAAACAGATATTGGACAGAATACTCCCATAACCGCTTTTGTTTTCATTATAGCTAATCTTGATTTCATTATAGCTAATCTTGATTTCATTATAGCTAATTCTGATTTCATTATAGCTAATTTTATTTTCGTTATAGCTAATCAGCACTTGCCCTAAAGAGATTCATGGCTCATCAAGATACCTCACGATGAGCCGCACCTGCCTTGCACTATAAGCGTGGTCGTTTTTTCCTTCACCGCCGCTATACATTGCGTCATATAATTCCTTGTTATTTCTGATCCACTCCCTCATTTTTCGCATGGCATACACCAACGGTACATACGGATTATATAAATGTGCCAGCTCCGATTTCAAATACGGACGTATGACAAACGGCTCCTCTGCTATCTCTTCTTTTTCTGCTTTCATATCTTCGGAAAATTAATTTTATCGTATTCCAAATATACGGAAAATCTCCCGCTTGTCCAAGTATATAAGTCAAATAAAATCACTCTGAATAAAAGTAAATACATTCTGAATGAAAGTAAGACAAACTAGGTCAAAGTAAGACAAAGTACGTCATTCCATCCCCTTATAATACACTACCTTTGAGGTATCGAAAGAAAAAGAAACAGAGCTCGTTCCTCTCTTCCGATATTGATTGCGGCAACCGCAATCTGTAATATTTATTTTTCAATTATTAATTCTCAATTTTTAATTTATCATGGCAATACCATTTAAAAGAATGGGTCGTAAAGACCCGAGAAAGGTTGATGGGGTGGTGAAGTATCATCCGCAACTTGTGACGCAGGGACAGAGTGTAGACCTGGATAAACTTGCTTACACGATGAAAGAGAAAAGTTCCCTGTCGCTGGGTGACATTCAGAGTGTGCTGACTAATCTCGTAGAAGCGATGCGTACGGCGCTGTTCGACGGTAAATCCGTCAATATTCATGATTTTGGTGTATTCAGCCTTTCCGCTACCACGCGGGGAGTGGACACGAAAGATGAGTGTACGATGAAGAACATCAAGACGGTGAACATCAATTTCCGTCCTTCGAGCAGTGTCCGTCCTAATTTGACGTCTACCCGTGTCGGTGAGAAAATCGAGTTTCTGGATCTCGACGCGCCCAAGAAAAAGAAAACCGATGGTGAAGATCCCGGTGATGAAGGTGGCGGAGACTCCGGTGGAGGTAGTGGTGAGGCTCCGGACCCGGCAGCTTAATTCGTAGAGTGCAGATAATGTTTACAACTGATAAGAAAAATAGTGGCACTATGATGAGAAAGATTGATTTGATCGTGATCCACTGTTCCGCCACCCGTGCCGACCGTTCTCTCACGCCGGATGACTTGGAGATGCAACACCGTCGGCGTGGATTTAACGGAACAGGTTATCACTACTACATCCGCAAGGATGGAACAGTGCACCTCACCCGACCGATTGAACGTATCGGTGCGCACGTGAAAGGATTCAACTCGAACAGTGTCGGTATCTGCTACGAAGGCGGTTTGGATGCCCACGGTTGTCCGGCAGACACGCGGACACCGGAACAACGGGCGGCACTCCGCTTACTGGTACATCAATTACTTGAGACTTTCCCCGGTAGCCGGGTGTGCGGTCACCGGGATTTAAGTCCCGACCGCAACGGAAACGGGGAGATTGAACCGGAAGAATGGATCAAGGCGTGTCCGTGTTTTGAGGTGAAAGCGGAGTTTTGAACTCCTGATGAGTAAAAGCTTAGTTCTCAATAGGATAACGAGAAAATGAGGTAGGAAGGTTTTCAGGAAGTAGCTGGGTATTGAAGGTCACTAATCATTAAACGTGATTAGTGATTGAAATCAGTAAATCATTAAAAGAGTGTGGAAAGGAGGTGTGTAAGGTTATGGCAGTCAAGAAATCCCTTTGGGATGTGATCCTGAAAGTAGTCATCGCGGTGGCGTCGGCAGTAGCGGGCGTATTGGGTGGTAATGCGATGAATCTGTAAAAGCCGTAAAGTAATGAGGCAGAAGTCGATCCCTTCTGCCTCTAAATGTATTAACAATAAAAATATTATCAGATGAATAATCTATTATTAAACTATAGAAGATATTTATTTCTAATGATTATCATCATTAGTTGCAATGATGCTTCCGCTCAATCCGTGCTACAATATGATGCCATTTCACCGAATGTAGGTTCCTTGTTGAGAGTGGAAAACATGCCTGTCAATCTCTACACGGGACGCCCCAATATTTGCATCCCTTTACATTCCATAACGCTCAAAAATTACTCTTACGACATACAATTAATGTATAATGCGGAGGGGAATAAGCCGGATATGCCCGTAGGCAATGTCGGACTGGGATGGTCTGTCACGGGAGGGCAAATCACCAGAATAGCCAATGGAGTATGGGACGAGGTATATACTTTTACCCAATATTTGGACAGAACGAAGAAGCAGGACTGGAGTCAAGAATCAAATTTGCGTCCTTACTATGATGATGTGGACAATGGAACGGATGAAAACTTTGAGAAAGAGCCCGATTTGGATGAATTTATAATCAATATCGGACAGATAAATGCTTCATTTTATATGTATCAGAATAGGGAAGGGAAGATAGTCACGAAAATAGCCTCCCAAAACAATGCCCATTTTGAAGTAAAAGACGTAAAGATAGGCTCGTTCCCGGAAATACCTTTTGCGGAAGCTGCGCTTTACGTTTCATGGATGGATAGAACGTACTATCCCAAAATATCTATTGTTCCACGAACTGTAATGTTTAAGGAAATTACGATAGTCGATTCTGATGGAATCACTTATATTTTTGGAGGAGACGTGCAATCCATTGATTTCTCATGCGAATACTTCCAGGATACCAAGTATGGACAAGATTATGACACCTATGGAAATAGAAGAAAAGATTGGGGACAAAGCTGGGAAGATTATCATTCATGCCTATATGCCATACCGTCTGCATGGCATATAAAAAAAATCATACTACCCAACCAAAAAGAATCTATAGATTTCCATTACTCAAATGGAAACGTCAACATTATGGAAAGGCTTGATTTGCACAAATCTTTCGCTTTTGGAATGTATGGTCCGGTAGAATCCAACACGGTTAGTTATGTTGAAATTCCAATCACTGTGGATCCCGAATATTATCTGTTGAGAAATAAGACATATGACATTGTTTATCCCTCTTCCTTAACTGGAATTTATGCCAGTAATGGAGACTTTGTAGAGTTCGTCTCATCCAAAAGAAATGACTTGAAAACATACGGTCGGTATGAAAAAAAGCCTCTCTTTTTAAAAGATAATTATGGGGGACTGATATCTGAAATAGCTAAAAACAAGTGTTACTCATTCAAATTGGATAAAATAAAAACGGGCACCGGAAGAACTGTAGATTTTTATTATACGGATGAAAATGACCGGCGGCTTACATTGGATTCATTAAAAATAGATCGAAACGAGACATACAAATTCCAATATAATCCGCAACGTCTTCCCGATTACGGCACAACACTCACAGACAACTGGGGATATTACAACGGAAAGGATTATAATACTCAAAGCTGGAGTGTGCCTTTTGGTTCGCTTTATGCTATCAGACAGCCAGATTCTACCTGTGTGAAAGCAGAAATTCTTGAGAAAATGATATATCCTACTGGAGGAGAAGCTCAATTTCAATATGAACTGCACTCTTATTCTAAAATTGCCACTCAATATCCTTTTGAAATCAAAGAGGAAAACGGCCTGGCCGGTGGAGTAAGGCTCAAGAAGATGATCTATTCGGACAACGGAAATCCACAAACTACGAAAATACAAGAGCTCTTATATCAGAATGAAGATGGCACTTCGAGCGGAATACTGTCTGTTGTGCCTTGCTACGCTGTGGAGGGCAGAGATTATTCTACCGAATCTAATACTCAAATGAACTGGGTAGACCAATTTCACATGGGATACTCCCGGATAACGGAACTGCTTTCCGATGGATCGAGAACTGTTTATTCTTTTACGAATCATGACCAAGTGAAAGATGAACCATCAGTGGGAAGTTATACTCACGGAGTGTCGGACTTCCTGCACAACAAATATACATCCAGAAAGCTGGACAGAGGACTGCTACAATCTACCAAATACTATGATTCGGCGCATCATTTACTGAAAAAGGAGATTTTTAAATATCATTCGGATTTGTCGGACTACCTGAAAACGATTAATCAATATTATTTTATTGGCGGATATCCAAGACGTGTCAGTGCCAACAAGATATACACTCATTTTCCTTTTCTACAAAAGAAGATGACCACTCTTTATGTGGGATGCGACAGCATAAATGAAACAGAAGAGTATGAATACAATCAGTATCGTTTATTGACCCGTACCCAAAAATCTGCCATTAGCCCGAATGAAAACAGTGCACAGGAAACCAGAACCAAATATATTCCGGACTTGATGGATGAATATGACCGCACGGTTTCCAGCATGATCTCGTCATTTTCTCCACCGAAGGTATATGGCACCATGAAGACGAAAGGATTACTGAACTATCCGATAGAGACAGTAACCAAACGGGATGGAAAAGTGGTTGCCGCCGAAATCAGGACCTATAAATTGTCGGAGAAGCTGATGGTTCCGGAAAAAGAGTATAAACTGGAGACGGATGTTCCTTTAGAAGATTATTCTTCGTTCAAATTGGCAACTCCCGATGAATATTCAATGGACCAAAGATGTGTGGTGGAAAAGGAATATCTTGATTACGATTCATACGGCAATCCTACTAATATTGTGGACAAGGCAAATGTGAACACAGCTTACCTTTGGGGATATAAAGGGCAGTATCCTGTAGCTAAGGTGGTGAATGCGCGGAATACATTTAAATCCGTCCCCCGATATAGGGAGGTGAGAAAAAACGAAAATATATCGTTGGGGAATAGTACATTTATCAATTTGCCGCAAACACGTAAATTTGAAACGTCAAGTAACGGCATAGTAGTGGTACATCTTGAAGGACAACTGGAATATAATTGGTTTTTGCAGTTGAAAATCGATGATCAAATTATCTATTTGGTACAAATTAGAAGCAGTAAACCTGCCGGTGACCTTTGGAATCATTATTCGAAAACGTATACATTTCGTCAAGAACTTTATCTGCCTGCTGGTTCACACCAGCTGACCATTCAAGCAGCGGAGGCATACAACAATACTTCTTCGTCCGGTTATTCAGGCAATATGTCATTTTCTTATCTGACACAAAAAAGCATTACTCCTGACACAAGCGGTTCGGACGACTTTTTTTATGAGAATTTTGAAGACTCTTACGGAGACTTTTTGTTTGGATACCATAGTAAAAAGTGTCATTTTGGAGCATATACGGTAAATGTGCCAACCGATCCGGATAAGAACTATTTTATAGATTACCAAGTGTTTAAGAATGGAAAATGGTACTATAGAAAGAGTGATTTTGTGAATGGATGTGATACCATTGACGAGAGGGGATGTCCCATAGACAATGTACGTGTATATCCTCAAAATGCTTCTATTACTACGTATGAATATTTCCCGCTTATTGGTTTGAGGTGTGAAACGGATGAAAGGGGGCAGTCTGTAGCTTACAAGTATGATAGTACCGGAAAATTGGCGGCAGTCATAGACAATGATATGAATATGATTAGAGAATACGACTATTCTTATCAGAATCAATATCAAGAGCCGGATATGATTCATTATAATCAGGAAATCAGTGAGAGTTTTATTCGAAATACTTGTGATGCATCTTTGGGAGAATTGGGGAAACCCATTGATTATGTTGTTCCTGCCCGCAAATACAGTTCAACACTCTCGCAGGAGGATGCCAATCAGAAAGCTTATGCGGAGTTGTCGAAAAACGGGCAGCGGTATGCCGATGAAAACGGGGAGTGTGGAGCCTACATAATTTTATCCGTATACAATTCTTTGGATACTTCTTGTGCGTTGAGTTTCTGTTGGGGAGTACAAGGCAGCCTGACATTAGATAAGTATGTCGTACCGCCCAGTGAAAAGATAGCCGATACGGGTGATGTACTAAAGGATTATAAGCCTGCTACGATTTATTTGCCTAGAAGAAACTATCGTTTTGTCAATGCTTATCAGGAAGATAATAATCAGGAACAAGTGGAGCTGTCTTTTAGGTCTGCCGAATATAACAATAATTTGTGGTATACGATTGAGAATTATCCTGACTATCAAGATATCTACGTGATTGGTAATTACACATTTCGCTGATAATTAAAAAATGAAATTAGTATGAAAAGAATAAGTTATTATATACTGTATCTGTTGTGCTGCTTAAGTCTTGGTGCTTATGGGCAAAGTCCCGATGCCTGTAATTACATCATAAGCCACACTTACACGAAACCCGATGGCTTGGAGAACCGTACGAATATAGATTACTACGACGGCTTGGGACGTCTTTCAGGCACTACGCTTGTGGGTGCGTCGCCATCCGGAAAAGACATCGTTACCCGAAAAGACTATGACACCCTTGGACGCTTGTGCCGCGAATGGCTCCCCCGAACGTCAGAACACTCCAATGGAAAACAGCTCACCCCTGCCGAGTTCGTGAGTTTGTCTGCCGGAGGGTATGGTAACGACTCCCATACCTACTCGACAACCATCTATGAGAACTCTCCTCTAGATCGCATCATCGAACAGTATGGCCCGGGAAATGATTGGTATGACAACAGAAAATCTGCCACAACAACCTATCAGACCAATATATCGGGCGATGTTAAACTGAACTGCAAACAGTATCGTATGGATGGTTCCCACCAATATCCAACGCTAAACTGGAATGGTAATTATGCCACCGGGCAACTCTACGTCACCGGAATGAAAAACGAGGATGAAAATGTATCGTATGAGTTTAAGGATAAACTAGGGCAGGTGGTCCTGAACCGGCAAATGGCAGGAAACGTGGCATACGATACATATTATGTGTATGACGATTTCGGCATGTTATGTTTTGTACTCCCACCGCGAATGGATGAGGAGGAAATCACGCAAACAAAACTTGACGAACTTGCCTACCAATATAAATATGATGCCCGCCATCGCTGCATCGCAAAGAAACTTCCCGGTTGCGAGTGGGTATATTATATCTATGACAGGGTAGACCGTCTCATTTTCTCTCAAGATGGCAATCGTAGGCTGGCTGGTGAGTGGACGTTTACCATTCCCGATCTTTTGGGCAAAGAATGTCTATCGGGCATTTGCGGCAATTCGTTCGATGTGTTTTCCTCTCCTCTGGATAGTATGGTAGTAATGGCCGAGCGGCAAAACGACTCGTCTTCTGTTGCCGGTGATGCTGCCTGTGTTGCCGGTGATACTACCGGTGATATTTCTAATCTGGGTTACCGCATTTCCGGTGTATCCCTGATTTCTCCCACCGTTCTTCAGGTAAACTATTACAATGATTATTCCTTTCCGGGACGAAACGGTATTCCTGTGGAGACGGATGCGGACGCTCGCTACGAAACGGATGCGGAATCGGAAGGGTTCGGAAAACACTATGCCACAAGTGCGCAGGGACTCCTTACCGGTACGGTTACCGCACAGATATCCTCCGGCAATGCTGCTCCATCCACCAATTATCTTTATTCCATCATGTACTACGATAATCACGGCAGAGTGGTACAGACTAAATCCGGCAACCACTTGACAGGCGGAACGGAGAAAGAATATGTTGCCTACGACTTTATCGGTCAGACAACGCAGCGGAAGCATATTCACTCGGCAACCGGCAAAACGACTCAAACGGAAGTTTATACTTACACGTATGACCCTACCGGAAGACTGTTGACAACTACGCATCAACTGAATAATGCCCAGAAAACAATGCTGGTCGATAATGTGTATGATGAACTGGGACGACTGGCAAGCAACAAACGCAACGGACAATTCAGTCTGAAAACGGATTATACATACAACGTACGTTCATGGATGAAATCCATAAACGGCCCATTATTCGCCCAAACGTTGCATTACACGGATGGTATCGGTGTGCCTTGCTATGGTGGAAACATCAGTAGTATGAACTGGGAAACAGCCACATACCCGGATATTCGTGGTTATCAGTTTGAATATGACCCGTTATCCCGATTGACAAATGCCGTTTACGGTGAAGGTGAAAGTCTGTCCCAGAATACCAACCGTTTTAATGAGCAAATAACGGGTTACGACAAAAATGGAAACATCTTGGGATTGAAACGATATGGACAAACTGCTGCCAATGGTTACGGATTAGTAGATAATCTGGCCATCACCTTGAATGGCAATCAACTGAAAAGAGTTGATGATTCCGTCTCGGGTTCCGCTTTTGGCGAACATTTTGATTTTAAAGACGGAGCAAAACAGAATACAGAGTACTTTTATGACGCCAATGGTAATTTATCGAAAGATTTGAATAAAAAGATTGCTGATATTCAATATAATTACCTAAATTTACCGGACCGTATAGAGTTCGAAGATGGCAGCTCTATTTCTTACCTTTATGATGCAGCAGGCACAAAACACCGTGTTGTACATAGTATCGCAGGAAATACAACTACTACCGATTATTGCGGTAATGTGATCTATGAAAATGGGACTCCCAAGACTTTATTGACAGATGCCGGATTCGTATCTTTGAATGATAATAAGTATCATTATTACTTACAGGATCATCAAGGTAACAATCGTGTGGTTGCATCGCAGGATGGAGTAGTGGAAGAAGTGAATCATTATTATCCGTTTGGCGGTATCTTTGCTTCAACTTCCTCTGTTCAGCCCTACAAGTACAACGGAAAAGAACTGGATAGAAAAGGCGGACTGGATTGGTATGATTATGGGGCGAGAATGTATGATGCAGCGTTGGGTAGATGGCATGTGGTGGATCCGATGGCGGATAAGGATTATAGTTGGAGCGTGTATGTTTATTGTCAGAACAATACAATTAAATATATTGACCCAGATGGAAAGCAAGTAATACCTGTTCCAATGCCTTATGCACCTCTTCCATTCTATTCTCCGATAACGTATCCTCAAAGTTATAATTTGCCTTCGGATCAACAAATAATGAGACATGCATCAGGAAAGTTTGCAGAAGTTGGACAAATAATAACAGATACTCCTAGGATGTCTTATGCTTTTGGTACTCTTTTATACTATCAAGCGAAGAATGCTATTAGTCCGGAATATGAGCATCAGCGAAATAGAGAAAGAAAAAGCAAAGAGGAACTGGATAGGAATCAGGCGAATGTCGCAAAAAGCATTGATACTAATGTATCGGGGATGATGCCTAATGGAGACCCGGCTCCGAAAAGAAATCCAAAAGATGGAGGAAAGAAAACAATGGTAGGTATGATTCTTGGGGCTATAGGAACATTGTCGAAGGAAACATTAGACGTTACCAACCCTGATCCGTCACAAGATTCTTATGAAGTCCATACAAAAAAAGTAGAAAAAAAAGAAATATATGGTCCAACTATATGGGAGGAGTATTTTGATTGGAAAATAAACTTTTAATTTATAAATATATGAGATATCTTTTAATAGCAATATATGAAAAAACAGCTTTGTTAGGTAGTATAATCCTAATTGCCTATCGTATCTTCTTGCCTTATATATATAAGATTCCTTATCTGTCATCCAGTGTACAGATAATATTCTTAATTTTTTGGGCGATTACATTAATAGGCGGAATGATGAGTTATTTATTTCCCTATATACGGACTCCTAAACGACCATTGAAAGCAGAAGGAATCATTCGGACATTTTATTTGAAATCAGATAAAATAATAATGCAAGTCTATTGTTATGTTTTTGGAGCGTATGCAATTTTTTATTTAGATCGGGTATCTGTATTATTTGATTATCTAATGTTACTTTTACTGGGAATGTTTCTCGGATATAAGATAGCAGTGAGAGCGAATAAATACTCATTGGATGAAACTAGCAAAAAGAAGCAAGTCAGTAAGAAAGAATCTCATACTCGCTAAGATAATTTTATCCCCTGATATGAATAACCAAGCGGTTTAATTCATATCAGGGGATTTTTTATTTCTTATAAACCAACTTACTCGGAACTCCCTCCCCGAACAAATTATCACCCAGCGTCGTAATCTTATTTCCGGTAGCCAACACATAGCGGAGATTATCGCATCCCATAAAAGCACCGAACTCGATAGCCGTCACACTGGCCGGCAGCTCCAACGTGCCGCAAAGGCGACCGCAGTTGCTAAATACCCGCTGTCCGATAGATTTCAGATTATGAGGTAATTTCATATTCAACAGATACTTCTTCTGTGCGAAAGTGAAGTCGGGGATAGCCGTTGCGTTCGTTCTGGAAATATCGACAGAGACGAGATTCGGCATATAATCGCGGATCAGTTTGAAGTCGGCGTTATCCAGCTTGCCCTCAACGGTCAGGAAGTTGATGTCTCTGGGTTGCAGTCCCGCTTTCAGGATCTCTTCTTCCAGTTTGCCCATGGCGCCCACTTGCAGGGTAGTCTCTACCGGTTCCCCCTCGATAAACGCAAAGTTCTGCCATCTGTCCTTGTAGCGGTAAGAGTCGCTGCTGCCCAGGGGGACGAAGATAGCGGTAACGCTGTCTGCCAACGCTTCCGGCAACAGGTTGGGAGCTGTCTTCTTGCGGATCTGGCAGATTTTCAGGTTCTCGCAACCTTTGAAGGCGGCATCTTCGATATTCTTTGTTTTCTCCGAAAGAATCACTTTCTCCAGCGTGGCTTTGCCTTTGGTCACTCCGTCCACCACATTCGAGAATGCGTATGCAGGAATGAAGTTCGGCATATAAATATAGAATTTCCCGTTGGGATAAGTGCCCGCTTTTCCGCTGTACATCTTGATTTCAGCGTTCGAAATATCCAATACTTTCAGATTATCAAATTCGTCACGGAGATGGCGGAAGTCCTCCGCGTTCAGTTTTCCGGTCAGTGTGAGATGGGTGACACTGTTGGCTTCCTCTTCAGTCATCATGGAAATCAGCGTACCGGGCTTACTCACATAATACGTTTTACTCACTTGGGCGGCTGCTCCTAACGCATTAGCGGCCAATAAGAAACTTATCAATAGTAGTTTTATTTTCATAATTTTGTAGATTTGTTCTGACAAATATAGGAAAAATAGAGAATACATGATGTTTTTTTATGTTTTATATCTAATTTTGTAGCCGGATTAACAAATTGTAAAAATGGAGGCAGACAACATTGCTGGGGGCAAAGAACCCAAAAGACTTCCTGTGTGGGCTTGTATCCCGCTGTTTATTGTGATACTTTTCATCCTTCTTGGATTGTATGGTACGCTGGCCCGCGGATGTTTGTCGTTGGTGTTGGGTGTGGAAGCCCGCCATCCGGGAGTGGTGGGATACATTATCCTCGAAGCCAGTATGCTGCTCGCCGTTCTGACCGCCGCCATTCCTATGCTCCGCTTCGAACGCCGTCCGTTTTCTGATTTGGGGCTCTCCTTAAAAGGACACGTCAAGGGACTGTGGTATGGCCTCCTGATGGCAATCCTGCTCTATCTGTTCGGCTTCGGAATCTCGTTCGTCTTGGGAGAGATAGAAGTCACCGGTTTCCAGTTCAAGCCGTTGGATCTGCTGGGCTCGTGGGTGTTTTTCCTGCTGGTCGCCTTGTTCGAAGAGATACTGATGCGCGGCTATATCCTCGGACGCCTATTGCATACCACCATGAATAAATTCCTGGCGCTTTTCATCTCGGCAGCGTTATTCGCCTTTATGCACATCTTCAATCCCGAAATAGCTTTCCTGCCTATGCTCAACCTGTTGCTGGCAGGTATGCTGCTGGGAGCTTCCTATCTATATACGCGGAACCTGTGTTTCCCTATCTCGCTTCATCTTTTCTGGAATTGGATTCAAGGCCCCATCCTCGGTTATCAGGTAAGCGGAAACAACTTCACCACCAGTATGCTGACTTTGCGTATGCCCGAAGAAAACGTACTGAATGGCGGAGCCTTCGGTTTTGAAGGCTCGCTCATTTGCACAGTACTTATGATTGTATTTACGATTCTGATCGTGTGGTGGGGAGAGAAAAGAGAAGCAATCAGTCTTGCGGTACCCCGATCATGCTAAGTTGAATTCGTTTCCGGTCATAATCTACATTCATCACCCTCACCATGACGTGCTGATGGATGGACACCACTTCTGTCGGGTCGGAAATGAACCGTTCCGCTAATTGAGAAAGGTGTACAAGACCGTTCTCCTTAATTCCTATATCGACAAACGCCCCGAAATTGGTGATATTGCCTACAATGCCCGGAAGAATCATCCCTTCGCGCAAATCGGCTATGGTGCGTACGTTCTTGTCGAACTCGAAGACTTTGATAGCCTTGCGCGGGTCACGTCCCGGCTTGTCGAGCTCCTGCAGAATGTCCTGTAAGGTAGGCAGGCCGACGGTAGGAGTGATGTAGTCGGAAATATTGATCTTCCGGCGAAGTTCCTTGTCGGCTATCAACTCGTCGATGGTGCATTTCAGGTCTTTGGCCATTTGCTCTACGATGTGGTAACTTTCCGGATGCACGGCGGTATGATCCAACGGATTTTTAGCTCCGGGGATGCGAAGAAATCCTGCGCATTGCTCGAAGGCTTTGGCGCCCATGCGCGGCACTTTCATCAGTTCTTTCCGCGAACTGAAAGCTCCGTTTTCCGCCCGGTAATTGACAATGTTCTGTGCCAGTTGGGGGCCCAGACCGGATATATAAGTGAGCAGATGACTGCTTGCCGTATTGAGATTTACCCCGACTAGGTTCACGCAATTCTCTACCGTCTGATCGAGTGCTTTCTTCAGCTTCGTCTGGTCTACATCGTGCTGGTATTGCCCCACGCCGATGGACTTGGGATCTATCTTCACCAATTCTGCCAACGGATCCATCAGGCGGCGTCCGATGGAGACTGCCCCACGCACCGTTACGTCGTAATCCGGAAACTCGTCACGAGCAATTTTGGAAGCCGAATAAATGGAAGCCCCCTGCTCGCTGACTACAAACACGGGTATCTGGCGGTCGAAACTCTGACTGTTGATGAAATCTTCCGTCTCCCGGCTTGCCGTTCCGTTGCCGATGGAGATGGCTTCTATCTGGTAGGCCTCAATCATCTTGCGAAGTTTCGAAGCAGCCTCGCCGGTCTTGTTGATTGGAGGATGCGGATAGATATTCTCATTATGCAACAGATTGCCTTGTGCGTCGAGACAAACCACCTTACATCCGGTACGGAATCCGGGGTCGATGGCGAGCACCCGTTTTTGTCCCAATGGCGGAGCGAGAAGAAGTTGGCGGAGGTTTTCGGTGAATACGCGAATCGCTTCATCGTCGGCTTTCTCTTTGGATTGGGCGGCAAATTCTGTCTCAATGGAAGGCTTGAGCAACCGTTTGTAAGCATCCGTCGTGGCTTCGCCCACTTGCCGGCTACATTCGTTGTTGCCACGTACGAATTGGCGTTCCAAACGTTCGATGCAGGCCTCGTCGTCGGGATTGATAGACACTTTCAGCAACCCTTCCGACTCTGCCCGGCGGATGGCGAGCAGACGGTGGGACGTGCAACGTTTCAGTGGCTCGGAGAAATCGAAATAATCGCGGTATTTCGCTGCTTCTTCCTCTTTTCCTTTGACTAGTTTGGCCGTAATCTCTGCCTGTCGCCCAAACTGGTTACGTACCGCGTTGCGGGCACGCTCGTCTTCGTTCACCTGCTCCGCGATAATGTCACGCGCACCTTTCAGCGCGTCTTCCACATCTTTCACTTCACCTTTTACAAAGGAAGCAGCTTTGGCGCTAAGGTTGTTTTCCCGTTGCAACAGCAGGATGGTGGCAAGCGGCTCCAGCCCTTTCTGGCGGGCCACTTCGGCACGTGTCTTCCGTTTGGGTTTGTAAGGGAGGTATATATCTTCCAGTTCCGTCGGGTTCCAGGTGTCGTTGATGCGTTTCTCCAGTTCCGCAGTCAGTTTGCCCTGTTCGGTGATGGTGCCGAGAATCGTTTCTTTCCGTTTGGCTATGTCGCACAACTTATCGTGTTGCTCTTTGATCTGCTCTATTTGCACCTCATCCAGCCCGCCAGTGGCTTCTTTGCGGTATCGGCTGATGAAAGGAATCGTAGCACCTTCGCCCAAAAGATGGAGCGTGCTGCTTATTTGTCTTTCCGGTATGCCCAGAAATCCGGAAATCATCTTGTGAAATAATTCCATAATTTGTATTTTTTGACAGTAAATGAGCGACAAAAATACATATAAATCTGTTAAACCCGACAAGTTTTACTATATTTGCAACTCAATTAATGAATTAACACATCAAAACTGCATTATTATGCTGGGACGTCTTGGATATTTTTTTATCTGTTTTCTTTGGCTCCTGCAGTCATCGAAGGTCTTGGCTGTCTCTAACGATAAGAAACCTATTCTGATTATCTGTTCTTATAATCCGGCAGCGCACCAAACATCGGTCACTATTTCCGATTATATGGATGAATATAGTAAGTTGGGAGGACAGCGCGACATCATCATCGAGAATATGAACTGTAAAAGCTTCTCGGAAGCTCCGCTATGGAGCAAAATGATGACACAGATTCTTGCTAAATATCAAGGGGAAAAGCATCCGGCGCAGATTATTTTGTTAGGTCAGGAAGCATGGGCCGCTTATTTGTCGCAGCGGGATGAAATGCAGGTGAAAGTGCCCGTGATGTGCAGTCTGGCCAGTAGCAACGTGGTGATATTGCCGGAAGATACCGTGGAAAGCCTGGATAGCTGGATGCCCGAATCTGTCGATCTCTTCGATGACCATCTGAATATCCCCGAACTCAAATCGGGATTTATCAACCAATATGATATAGAGGGTAATATTCAGATGATTCAAGCCTTCTATCCGAAAACGAAACACATTGCCTTTATTTCGGACAACACGTATGGCGGAGTGACCATGCAAGCATTGGTGCGAAAAGAAATGAAGAAATTCCCCGATCTGGATTTGATTCTGATGGATGGACGGAAACATTCTATTTATACCATCGTTGAGGAGTTGAGGCAACTGCCCGAAAACACGGTGATCCTGGTAGGAACGTGGCGGGTGGATATGAACGAGGGGTATTTCATGAGAAATGCCACGTATGCCATGATGGAAGTTACCCCTACCATTCCGACTTTTACCCCTTCATCGGTGAGTCTCGGTCATTGGGCGATAGGAGGGGTGTTGCCCGACTACCGGAAAGTGGGTGGAGAAATGGCTATGGAGTCTGTACGGATGGATACGCACCCGCAGGATACGGTGAAACATCTTTCGGTAATCGGCTGCAAAGCGGTATTGGATAGCCGGAAGGTGAAGGAATGGGGGCTGGATCCGGCAGTATTGCCTTTTAAAGTGCAGCTTGTCAACCAGCCGGTTTCGTTCTATCAGCAATATACTTATCAGATATGGTCTGCCTGTGCTTTGTTTGTGATACTGGTGCTCGGCTTGTGCATCTCTCTCTTCTATTATTTCCGTACGAAACGCCTGAAAGATGAGCTGCTGAAATCGGAGAAGGACTTGCGCGTAGCAAAAGACAGGGCGGAAGAGTCCAATCGTCTGAAGAGTGCTTTCCTTGCCAATATGAGCCATGAGATACGGACACCGTTGAATTCGATTGTAGGATTCTCGGATGTATTGGCCGTTGGCGGTAGCACGGAGGAGGAACAGCAGTCTTATTATCAGATTATCAAAACCAATTCGGATTTGTTGCTTCGACTGATTAACGATATTCTCGACCTTTCACGTCTGGAGGCCAACCGGGTGACGCTGACTTGGGAGGAATGTGACGTGGTGCAATTGTGCAGCCAGGTGGTGGCGTCTGTTAGTTTTTCGCGGCAGTCGTCGGAAAACCAGTTCTTGTTTACCACTTCTTTCGAATCTTTCCGGATGGTGACGGATGTGCAGCGTATGCAGCAAGTGATGATTAACCTGCTGTCCAACGCCAACAAGTTTACGAAACGCGGTAAGATCACATTGGACTTTTCTGTGAACGAGGAAACGCAAATGGCTGTCTTCTCGGTGACGGACACCGGATGCGGTATCCCGAAAGAAAAACAGGGACTTGTGTTCGAGCGTTTTGAAAAACTGAATGAATATGCCCAGGGTACCGGACTGGGATTGTCTATCTGTAAATTGATTGTGCACAAATGGAAAGGAAGTATATGGATCGACCCTGACTATACCGGTGGGGCGCGGTTTGTATTCTCTCATCCGTTAAATCTAAATATAGAAAAAGAATGAAACGAATCGTATTAATTTATGGCTTGCTTCTCTGCCTCGCTCTGTCTGTTGCGGCGCAGGAAAAGGTGGTGAAACTGAAGATTGTAGAAACAAGTGATGTACATGGCAATTATTATCCTTATAATTTTATAACCCGCCACGAATGGAAGGGGAGTCTGGCACGGATTTATTCTTTCGTGCAGAAAGAGCGCGAACAATATAAGGAGAATCTGATATTGCTGGATAACGGCGATATTTTGCAGGGACAGCCCACTGCCTATTACTATAATTATATAGATACGGTGTCTCCCCATCTTTGCTCGGAAATGATGAATTACATGAAGTATGATGCCGGCAACATGGGTAACCATGACGTGGAAACGGGACGTGCCGTTTTCGACCGTTGGATCGCCACTTGTGATTTCCCTGTGTTGGGGGCCAACATCATAGATACGTCTACGGGACAGCCCCATCTGGCTCCTTACAAAGTGTTGGAACGTGATGGCGTGAAGATCGTGGTATTGGGAATGATTACCCCTGCCATCCCTGCATGGCTCTCCGAAAACCTGTGGAAAGGATTGCGTTTCGACGATATGGAAGAGACGGCACGCAAATGGATGAAGGTTATCCGTGAAAAAGAGAACCCGGATTTGGTGATCGGCTTGTTTCATGCCGGACAGGAGGCTTTCAAAATGTCGGGCAAATACAACGAGAACGCTTCTCTCAACGTAGCGAAGAATGTGCCGGGATTCGATACCGTATTGATGGGGCACGATCATTCCCGCGAATGTAAGAAGGTGATGAATGTTGCCGGAGACTCGGTGTTGATTATCGATCCGGCCAGCAATGGGATTGTTTTGTCTAATGTAGATGTGACCTTGAAACTGAAAGATGGAAAGGTGCAGAGCAAGGATATCAAGGGTGTCTTGACGGAAACGGAGGCTTACGGAATCAGCGAGGACTTTATGAAGCGTTTTGCCCCGCAATATGAAACGGTGCAGAAGTTCGTTTCGAAGAAGATCGGCACTTTTACCGAAAGTATCTCCACTCATCCTGCTTTCTTCGGCCCTTCTGCCTTTATCGACCTGATACATACCTTGCAGCTCGACATCACCGGTGCCGACATCTCGTTTGCCGCTCCGCTTTCGTTTGACTCGGAAATAAAGAAGGGGGATGTATTTGTGAGTGATATGTTCAATTTATATAAGTATGAGAACATGCTGTATGTGATGACTCTGTCCGGAAAGGAGATTAAGGATTTCTTGGAGATGTCTTATTATATGTGGACGAACCGGATGAAATCGCCGGAAGATCATCTGCTCTGGTTCAAGGAGAAACGTCGTGAAGGTGCGGAGGATAGAGCGTCTTTCCAGAATTATAGCTTTAATTTTGACTCGGCTTCGGGCATTATTTATACGGTGGATGTCACTAAACCGCAGGGCGAGAAGATAACGATTACAAGCATGGCGGACGGTTCTCCTTTCCGCATGGATAAGATATATAAGGTGGCCTTGAATTCTTACCGTGGCAATGGTGGCGGAGAATTGCTGACGAAAGGGGCGGGCATCCCGCAGGAGAAGTTGAAAGACCGCATTATTTTCTCTACGGATAAGGATCTCCGTTTCTACCTGATGAATTACATTGAGGAGAAAGGAACGATGGACCCGAAAGCGCTCAATCAGTGGAAGTTTGTTCCGGAAAAGTGGACGGTGCCGGCTGCCAAACGTGATTATGAATATCTGTTCCGGTCTGTTCGATAAGTATCTAAAAGTGTTCATTATGTCCGATAATGCTCCCGATTGGCTTGTATATCTGATTAAATGCTGGTATATTTGTCGCCAAAAAGAGAGAGAGTATGGATATTCAAAGTGTTCCGAAAGTAGGTATTTCTTCGGTAGTTCATTCTAAACATATAGATGCCGACAACATTGATGTTGTTGATAATGATATAGCGCTTTTCGATACGGAGAGCGTTATATCGTTGTATAACGGGCCTACCAAACTGGAAGTGTTGACGGTGGGGCTTTGTCTGGAGGGTACCGGTACTTTTAAGATTAGTTTGCGTGAATTTCAATTGTGTCCCGGATTGATGGTGATAGCACTGCCTAATCAGATTATCGAGCAGCGGTATTTCAGTCACGATTTTAAAGGCATTTTCTTTGCTGTGTCGAAGAACTTGCTGGAGACGTTGCCTAAGATCGGAAATGTGCTTTCTTTGTTTTTCTATCTGAAAGATTATCCGTGTTTCGACCTCACTCCGCACGAGCAGGAGGTGGTGAAGGAGTATCACGCGTTTATCAGGAAACGGTTGAGGAATAAGGAAGCTTTATATCGTAGGGAAGTGGTAATGGGACTGATGCAGGGGTTCTTTTTCGAGCTTTGCACTATTTTCACTAATCATGCACCCGCAAACGCTACTACGATGAAGAATAAAAGCCGGAAAGAGTATATCTTCGAACGCTTTTATGAGTCTCTGGTGGAGTCTTACCAGTCTGAACGCAGCGTAAAATACTATGCCGACCAACTGTGTCTGACGCCGAAACATCTTTCGGGAGTCGTGAAAGAAGTCAGCGGAAAAACGGTGGGAGAGTGGATTGATGAGTTGGTGATTCTGGAAGCGAAAGCCCTCCTGAATTCTTCAAGTATGAATATACAGGAGATTGCCGACCGGCTGAATTTTGCAAACCAGTCTTTCTTCGGGAAATATTTCAAGCATTACACCGGTATGTCTCCAAAAGAATACCGGAAAAGCCGCTAAAATCATAGAACGCCGGAGCGTACACGGCTTAGTGTCTCCGGTGTCATCAGAAGATAGGAAGCGATGTGTGCCAGAGGCGCGCGTTTGATGATTTCCGGATGTGTTTCGAGCAGGAGGTTATAGCGTTCGCGAGCGGACTCGAAACGCCAGGAGTCTGCTTTAACCTGTGATACAATTAAAGAGTATTCCAATATCTTTTGATAGAACATGTTGATTTCCCAGTTTTCCCTCGCTAATTTTTGTATCATGTCGCGGGGGAATAAGTAAATAATGGAAGGTTCAAGAGTTTCCACGATTAGCCGGGTGGGTACTTGTTTCAGAAAACTTTCAATGCACATCACGATACATCCTTCGTATGAGAAATGTTCGGTCACGTCTTTCCCGTTTTTGTAATAGTACTGCCTAAGCATGCCTTTTCCTACAAAAACAAGTTCGTGGGCTACTTCTCCTTCGTTTAGCGCTATGGCTCCTTTGGGGAATTCTTCACGAATCAGTATGCTTTCTATCTGCCGTCTTCCTTCTATACTCATCTCCGGAAAGCGGGAATTGACAACAGCATTTACAGTCTCTCTTAATAGTGTATCCATGTCTTTTCTGTCTTGATGTGTGCAAAAATACTAAAAACGGTTGACATAAATCAAGGGTGGTATAAAAAAGATGTATCTTTGTCCGCAAAATCAAGAAGTAAGGTGATTATGAATAAGATAATAGGCTTGGCAGTGTTGCTGTTTTGTTTGAGTGGTTGCGTTAGGGATAATGATGCTATTTATTATCCGGTTGGCAACGTGGATGTGGAAAGAGGCGGTCCGGCTTTGGAGGCAGGAAAGGGAGATTTGATAGCCCGAAGTTATAATACCGAAGATTATGTGTTGGACACGCTTGCGCAATATCCGGGTGACCCGACTCTCGGTAAACTGACATTTATGATTAACCTGAAAAATCAGTCGGCGGATCAGGAAGTAGATGGTTTTAATGGCGTCGGCCGGTCTAAACTAACGATGAGCCTTGGATATAAAGACGGTAACTATCCGGTAGAAAGTCAAGTCCCTGTTTATACCTCGTCTGACGTGACTGCCAGTTATGCGATCAAACTCCGCTTGAAAGGGGAACTGACCTTAACGGGAGACGAATGGATGATTGACTATGTGTATGCCCAATTAGCGGGCTTATTCCAGCCTTATCCGCCTACGTCTTTCCCGGAAGTGTTTATGTGTAAAGGAGGTGAGCAACCATTCGCTACTTTCGATTCTTTCCGTAGAACCTGGACGTTTGATATAACCTATGATCGTTCCAACCTTTCTTTCAGCCAACTGTATTTCAACTTGTTCGTAAACCTGGCCGGGCAGAAGAGGGAAGAAAGAGTCCGGTTGAGAATAGATAAAGAATCTTACTTTGAGATCTATAAAGAAAAAGAGGAAATGTAGTTTAGCTGCATTTCCTCTTTTTCTTTATAGGTAGGTACATTAATGGGATAGCACGATAACTATGCGAGATGAAAATTTGCGCAAAATTTGCATTTTTCTTTTGAAAATACCTCTTTATATCGCTTAAAAACGATATTTTGAGATAAATATAAGGCAATAAAAAAGCCTCTTACTTGCTAGTAAGAGGCTGATAATCAGATAGTAGTGGGTACGAGAATCGAACTCGTATTACATGCGTGAGAGGCATGTGTCCTAACCGTTAGA
>ERZ780228.360-NODE-360-length-44282-cov-3.803288_pt1 | contig 44282 bp, 52 predicted proteins | sample MGYA00511015_ERZ780228 | MGnify/ENA primary metagenome ERZ780228 (study PRJEB29588, sample SAMEA2161897) | human gut metagenome | biome: human gut; feature: human-associated habitat; material: faeces | place: Denmark | collected 2008/2010 ...
AAAAAAGTCTTTCTAATACAGGGATAGAAGAGAAAGATGTACTTAACAGATCTAGTATTGATAATGTGATTGCTGATATCAATAAAAGTATTAAAAGTATTAATTCAATTACAGGAGATTCAATTAATGCATATTTAGATCCTGTTATGGATAAAATAATCTGTAGAATTCTAATGCTTGGAGATGAAAATGGTCGAGAGATTGGTTCTTTAGGAGAAGGAATACAGTATGCTTTTAATATCTTATTACAGATAATTGACAAAATATATAATGTCAAAATCACAAGAAAGCCTGAGGAATTCAATGAGAGATTATTACAAATAAATGGGAAAAAGCTATTTCCTATATTTTTAATATTAGATGAACCAGAAATACATCAACATCCATATAGACAAAGAAGTTTGATGAAAAAAATAGAAAGAATAATGAATAATGATAATGAAGAGTTTATTTTGTTGTTACAGGAGCTATTTGAGGTAGATGGATTAATAGGACAGATATTTATTGCAACACATTCTCCAAATATATTATTGAATGACTATAAGCAATTTGTTCGTATATACAAAAAACACGCAAGTAGTGAGATTGATATTATTTCTGGGCAAAATATCGAACTGGATAATAAACTTGTTAAGCACATGCTTCATAATTATTTATATTTGAAAGAGGCTATGTTTAGTAAATGCATTATATTTGTCGAGGGGGATACAGAAAATGGAGCATTACCCGTATTTGCTAAAAGAAAAAAATTGGATTTAGATTATAGTGGCATCGGTGTAGTGAAATTGGATGGTGCAGATAGTGTTATTCCGTGTATGCAATTATATAGTGAATTTGGTATTAAAGCTATGGCTATAATTGATAGAGATAAAGAATCAAGTTATGGCGGAAAAGAAAATGTTTATTTTACAACAGAGATGGACTATGAGGAGGATGTGTATTCTTCTTTTGAATTGATTGATTATCTGAAATGTTGTAAGGAATTGGAAATGCTAAAAGGAATGATTTCATCAATAAAACAAAAATGTTTAGATATTGATGCAAATTTTGATGCAAATAGTTTTCTTGAGGATCCAGAAAATGCAATGAAAGAAATCAACTTAGATAGTAAAACAAAAGAGGATATAATGAGTAGCCAAAAAGATAAACAGTTAGAAAAATTAAAAAGCTCAAAAAATGCTTCGAAAGGAGCTGTGCTTGCAGAGTATGTAACAACCATACCAAAAGCTTTTGATGAACTTATTGATTTGCTTTAAAGAGAGGTTCATTGATGGAGATAGAAGAAATAATAAAGGAAAAACATTCTGGCGATGAGGAACAAATAAATTTTATTTTTTCAAATGCTAAGAGGATAATAGTTACTGCACCTGCAGGATGTGGAAAAACTACTGCTATGGTCAGTAAAATTGCTTATATGCTAAGTACTGAAAAAATTAAAAGCAATAAGAATATTTTAGCGATGACATTTAGTGTGAATGCAGCAATGTGTATTAAGGATTCGGTGAGAGAAATATTACCAAGCTTGATCTCTAATTCTCAACAATATTTAAAAAAAGTTGATGTCGCAAATTATCATAATTTTGCAATGAAATTACTATTTAAATATGGTTATGTTCTTAATACCAATCTTTCACACTTAAATGATTTTCAGATTCTAGATGATGATGCAGTTTGTAACCAAGGTTTGCTTATTTCATCGGACGTATCTAAGTTAAAAAAATTTGGAGAGGTAATCAAAAACGTAAATTATGATGATTTAATCGAAAAATTAGATACATATTGGAATATATGTGAAAAATTGATTTGTCAAAATGTTATCACCTATAACGGAATATTGGTTGCGGCAATCAAATTGCTTGAAAATGATTTGATTGCATCTTTTTATAAAAAGTATTATCAACTTATTATAATTGACGAGTTTCAAGATACAAATTTATTAGGTTATTTATTAATAAATAAATTAACGGGAGATAATGAGATCGTTTTTCTTGGCGACGATATACAAAAAATATATGGATTTTTGGGTGCGATAGATGGTGCTTTAGGTATTGCATTAGAACAATTCAATGCTGTGGAATATAAATTTAAAAATAATTATCGTTTTAAAAATAATGAACGAATGAAACGATTAGATCTATTCATAAGAAATTATGCTTCTGAATATAAGAATTTAGATATAGAGGCTACAGTTCTACTTAAATGTTTAAAAGGGGAGAAAGCAGAAATTAATTTTGTAACCTTAGGCATTGAAAAGATTATTGATCGCAATTCTAGTGTTGCAGTATTGGTTAGATCCGGATGGCAAGGGAAAAGTATTGCTGAAAGTTTGAAAAATAAAGGTATTTCTTTTTTTAATGGGTTGTATGCTGAGACCGATAAGGCGTATTTAAATTTTTATAAAATTGCAGTAAGTGAATATCATGAATGCGTACATGAAAAGGCCGTTTTTAGAGATTTGCAAAAGTGTTTATCACGCATAAAAGCTCGAGAAAATGAAGTGTATTCTGATGATTCTAAAAAGTATATATTTGATTCTTTGTATAAGTTATTGGAAAAACTATTTGAAGTATCTCGTTCGTGGGAAGGTACAGCAAAAGATAAATATATAAATATTGATTATCACCTAGGAACAAAGGGTTTAAAACATATGATGGAATACTTGGATGAAAGAGTAGTATTAACAACTATTCATTCTTCAAAGGGATTAGAGTGGGATTACGTTATTATTCCACAGATGAGTGCACATGTTTTTCCACCAAGTAAACATGTATGTAAAATTTGTCAGAGTCTAGAGGGGTGTAATCAGGGATTTAGTTATTGTGAAAACTTATTTGTACCGGATATGAAACGAAAATTTGAAGAAGAAATAAGTGTATATTATGTAGCACTAACTAGAGCAAAAAGAGATGTATTTTTAACTGTTAATAGTGGTTGTAACAGTTATGGATATCAAAATAGGCAAACGTGTCTTATTAATCTTCCAGGGTTAAGAAAGCAAGATTATTCTTGGGACGAGGTGCTATGATTGTTTTTACATGTAATTTGCTAAAGAAGTATTAAAAGGTTGTGAAAAGAGTTCCTCTCCATTGGAAATTATTCTAATGGAGAGGAATTTTTGCTTTAGTAATTTATTGTAGAAGTTATTTCATAATTCTTAAATTAAGACTTTATCTGTAATGTTTGTCTTAATCTCTTTTTTTACTTAAAGAGAGCAGATTAATAATTCATATTTGTAGTCATTTTCAGCTATTGTTGATGCAATATGTTCTGATATTTTGTGTTTATAATCATTATATAATGGATTGGGTTTTAATATACATACTTGTTTATAAAAATGTGTTGCTTTGCTCTTGACATCGAACAAATGTTCTGTTATAATACAAGCACATTCTAAAGTGCTTACCTTCAAATGATTATCTTTATAGAGGTGATTTACAAATAACAGTTACGAATATAACTCAACTAGATTATTAAGAACAAGGAGTAAAAAGAATAGTGTTATTAACAAGCAAAAATGTGGAATGTATAGCAACAGATGTTATAGAAAAATATAGAAAAAGTTTAGGTATAGATAGAGGTATTTTTAAGGTGCAACCAATACACCTTGCCAAAATACTTGGATTTAAAATAATATTCATTGATTTTGGAGAAGAATCAGAAGTGCTTGGCTTTACTTCGTTTTCTCCAATGGAGTTAGTGATTAATGTAGCTGATGGTTTAGAAAAGTATATAGAGATTGATGGTAAAACAATAGTTATTAACTCAGCGTTAAAAAATGTGTGCAAAGGAAGATTTAATTTTACAGTCGCTCACGAAATTGCACACCATATTTTAAACAGTAGAGATCCAGAACATTATGGTATCAAATACAGATCAAAGCCACAATATATAAATTGTTTTGATAGATATTATAATGAAGATGAAGTTAATGCAAATATGTTGGCATCAGCAATGCTTATGCCTAAGGCTCTTGTTTGTAATGTGTTTGAAAGAACTTTTGGATTAGGATGCCTAGAGCGATTGCATTCAGTTTTAGACAGATATGAATTTTTGAAATTTAAAGCAATGTCAGAGCTTTTCGGAGTATCAAAAGAAGCTCTTGCTATTAGACTTCAGAAACTCGGTTTATTAAAGGAATATGCTAATGTATCAGTAGGAAATATTATTGATATATTTCCAGATGTTGAATCCAGAACAGCTTAATCATTCATAAAAAGGAAGTGATTATATGAATGATTGTAAAACAAAATTTAAAATAATTGTAAAATGCCCAGTGTGTCAACATAGGATGTTTGACAAGTTTAAAGGTGCATCAGGAATAATAGAACTTAAATGTCCTTTTTGTCATAAGATATCTAAAGTTGATTTATCATTCAGATTAGCTTACAATCTATACTATACGCAAAATATAGGTTACCAAAAAGAATATAATAATACATTGTATCGTGCAACGGGTCATCAATAATTGATGTAACACCAAATAGCCGGACTTTGACAGTACAAGAGGTTTTATACCTTTTGTCAGTTGAAGTTCGGCTTTTTTTATTTTTAAAAACAAATATAGCTCTAAGTGCGCAATTGGAGTGGATATTTCATATAACTTTTAGAATGTATATAAATTCTGAAAGTTATAACGAAGTACCCTTTTCTTGTTGTGCCATGAGTATTGGTATAGGACTGTGTGCTTCGTAAAGAACGCATAGTCCTTTTTATGTCCACTTCATATTGCCGGAAAGGTGAAAATATGAAGATGGTTCGGGATCCTCCAGATGAATTTGAAAACTGAAAAGTAAATTCAATCCGGAGGAAATTATGAATAAAGAAAAAGTAAAACTTATCGTTTTTAATACGCTAACAAATAAATTTGAAGAAACCTATGTAACTCCAGAAATTGCAAGGGTTTATAAAAGAACTGAATGGGTTATAGAAAAGAGAAATCAAAAGTTTTTTAAAAATGAAATTCAGTTTACTCAACTTAAAGGTGGTAATGATGGAACTTATGAAAATTTCAAAGAGTTTATATCCAATTTTAATTGGATGCATGAGGATTTGGAAAAACAGGAATTAATCGAAAAACTACAAAAGGCATTGGTAGAACTAGAGGAAACAGATTATAGAATTATTTATCTACTGTTTTATCAAGGGTTAAGCGAAAGTGAGTGTGCTAAAGAATTTAGAGTTTCACAACAGATGATTAGCAAGAAAAAAGCAAGAATTTTAAAAAAATTAAAAAACTTTTTAATTTAAGGGTTGTAAAGATGCTGATTTTGTTCCGTATACAAGTGAGAAGAAGTAGTTGTACTTCTTCAAGAACCTTGAAAATTGTATATCAGCATAACAGGTACTTTCTTTCTGCTGCTCGAAAGAGCAAGCCACAAGAGCGGACTTTATATAGAACTTCAGGACTCTGACTTAACAAGGTATATGTTAAGAAGGCAATGACAAGTAGAAAGGATAATGATACTTCTGTCTGGTCGAAAGTCGAGCGTGAACAAACCGTCGCAACATACGAAGGCAGCTCTGGGAGATCCTCAGAGTGGTGAGATTCCAATGAGGTTGATGCACAACCATCTGTTATGTTCCCAGTTAGGGGAGATTGAGGATAAATACTAACTAAGGCAAAGAAAAGTGTTTTTCACTTAATATATAGGAAAAAGAAAAATATAGTTGTTCTTAAAATAACCAATGTATTTCTATAAGCCTTATATATAGGAAAGCATAATTACTTTGTTAATCGTAACTGCTTATATAAGCAGTTCTTCATAAACGATTGAGCCGACAAGTGTGTAAAATCACTTGTCGGTTACATAGGAGGTATAAATTTATGATAGTGAAAAAGGGAGAGATTTATTATGCAGACCTTAGTCTGAATATAGGTAGCGAACAAGGCGGAGTTAGACCGGTTATCATAATTCAAAATGATATAGGAAACTTTTATAGTCCAACAACAATAGTTGCACCGATAACAAGTCGATTCAAGAAGAATATGATGCCAACCCACATAAGAATTAAGTCTGATTGTTTACCTAAAAAGTCAATTGTTATGCTTGAACAGATAAGGACAATTGATAAATCAAGACTCACAGAAAAAGTCGGAGAAGTAAATAAAACAACATTAGCAAAAATAAATAGAGGGCTTTGTATAAGTCTGGATTGTCAAAAAGGGAGAGATTGAAATGGTTAGCTTTATTGTAGGTCTATTAGTAGGATGTTTTATTGGTGTATTAGTAATGTGCCTTTGTAGAGTTGCTTCAGAGTCAGATAAATACATTACTGATATTGAAGAAGATAGAGATAAAAAGATGGAGGATGAGCATGTTGATTGAACGAATGGAAAACAGGGACTATGTAGATAAAGAACATATACTAACATTTCACAATGGGGATGTACAACTATTCTTTAAAAAAGAAACACCATCAACAAATGCAATTAAAGATGTAGAAAACTTATTAATTGATTTGTTTGAAACAAGAGTTTGTGGTAGCTTAGCTTCCTAAATATATATATGACCTTGCAAGATATGATTCTTACAAGGTCAATTTTTCATAATAAATAAACTTGATTTTTATGTACTATTGGTATAAAGATTATACGATTATTATGGTATAATCAAGATAGTTGTTGAATCCTCAATGACTAACCAATAGTGTCGGTATAAAGAAAGTGAGGAATTATGATAACTACTAAATCGACACTAAATAATGAAAATATGAAAACAGTTTACTGTTTATACAGAGTATCAACCAAAGGTCAAGTTGATAAAAATGATATTCCAATGCAAAAACAGTCTTGCAGAGAGTTTGCTGAACATCAGTCAGGCTGGGTAATTAAGAAAGAATTTCAAGAACAAGGCGTTTCAGGATTTAAGGTTTCAGCTAATGACAGAGATGCTGTTCAGGAACTAAAGTCTGCTGCTGAAAAACATGAATTTGATATTCTACTTGTATTTATGTTTGATAGACTCGGTAGAATTGATAATGAAACACCTTTCGTGGTAGAATGGTTCATTCAACATGGAATTGAAGTATGGAGTGTAAATGAAGGTGAACAAAGACTTGAAAGCCATGTTGATAAACTTATGAATTACATACGCTTTTGGCAGGCAAATGGAGAAAGTGAGAAAACATCCATGCGTGTAAAAACTCGCCTCCGTCAACTTGTAGAAGATGGAATTTTCACAGGTGGATGCGCTCCTTATGGATATAAGCTTGTAAATAGTGGTATGAAAAATAAGAAGAACAAGGAACTCAAGACTCTTATCGTTAATCCAGAAGAAGCCGAAATAGTCAGGTTGATATTCGAAAAGACAGTAAAAGAGGGAATAGGTTCTTACAAAATGGCTGATTACCTCAACGAGAGAAATTTGTGTACACATAACGGTTCGCAGTTTCAGGCAATTACAGTAAAGAGAATTCTGCAGAATAAGATTTATTGTGGATACTATGTAAGAGGTGGAGTGTCTTCGGAAAGAATCAAAGAACTTCAGATAGTAACTGATAAAGAATATGAGAATGCACAAAAAGTATTAGGTGAGAGAAGAAAGTCGTTTGATGAAAAGAAACAGATTGCCCAAAAATCCAAATCCTACACAATGCTCGGTGGTAACATCTATTGTGGACACTGTGGCAAAAGACTTTGTTCCAATTCATTTATGAATAAGTACACAAGAAAAGATGGCACAGTTGTTGATGGTGGAAGAAGATACAGATATCTTTGTACTGGAAAAGCAATGAAAAGAGGTTGCTGTGATGGACAAAGTGTATACCAAGCTCAGAGGATAGATAGCCTTGTATTGGAAACTCTTTATGGTGCATTTGAAAAAATAAAAGCTACACCTAAAGATGCAGCTATTGAGAAAAATTATAGAAAGCAGATTTCTGTGATAAAAGGAAACATTAAGAAGCTTGAAAAAGAGATGCAAAAACTTGCAAAAAAGCACGCAGATTTAACCTTAGAAATTACAAATGCCTTGGCTGGTGATAGTGTATTTACACCCGAACAGTTAAAGGCGGCAATTGATATCGTTAATAAAAATGAGTCTGAAACTGCTGAAAAAATTTCTGTTCTGAAAGATCAATTAAATAACAAGGAAACAGAAATCAGGAATCTTGATATTTACTATGAAGAGTTTAGAAGCTGGGCTTCAGAATTTGAAAATGCATCACTTGAAAGGAAGAGAATGATAATCTGTAAATTGTTTGAAGAAATATTAGTATTTAAAGATTACAAAGTTCAGATTATGATGGCAGCATCTTATAAACAATTCATAGACTAAAGCCGAAAACATTAATAAAAAGGCAAGTGAATTTGTGACATAGGTATTAAGGGGTACACCCCCGAGAGCGCATGACTGTTAATCATGATGTCACTGGTTCGAGCCCAGTTGGGGGAGCCACAAGACAGTAGATATGTATCTACTGTCTTTTTTTATGCATATTTTGTGGTCACTGATTATAACATCAGAAATCTTTTGAATCTTGTTTAATTTATATGTCGGTTGACAGTCGAGTGACTGTTAATCAAATATATGACATATAATAAATTTTGGCTCTATGTCAATAGTTGGGGTAAACCCGAAAAAGAAGAATTGAAATGAACAAGCGAAAGTAAATCAAGCTATCGCTTGTCTTTTCATTTGGTGAGAAAACATATGTAAAATACGGTTACGGAAACGCTTAAAATTTCTGTAACCATAAGCATTACGCTTAAGTACCTTAATCTTGTTGTTGCAGCCTTCGGTAAAACCGTTGGTGATAGCAGAAGAAAAAGAATTCAGAATACCCGGAAGCCAATTAAGCATAGAGTTAGCACATTTTACAAATTGTGCAATACCACAGTCTAAAGCAGAATTTATCCAATCAGAAAAAGCAGTTTTTGCAGACTGTCGGTCTTTGCAATCAAGGATTTTAAGGAAATCCTCTTTGTAAAAATGAGCAGTAGAAAGAGTTGGAGAAGTATAAAGCATAACATTTACCTTTTGTTTTTGTTCGTCAGAAAGGAGGTCAAATCTTTTTAGTAAAAGCTGTCTTGATTGCTTGAAGTATCTGCGATGAGATTTGCTGAATTTCTTTTGTTCCTGTTTGCGAACAGCCTCAAAAGCCCAGATAACTTGCCGTATCCAATGGTATTTATCAACAATCTGTGAGGCATTTTTAAACCACACAGAAGAAATATTATAGTAGGGTTTCCACATATCACTGACAAAAAACTGAACCTTGTCACGCTGTGACTTATCAAAATGGTTAAAATACTCAGTGAGGAAATGCTCATATCTTTTTGGAAGAATGTCCAAAACGACCTTGTTGACAGGATCGGTGAGAATACATTGATACTTTTCACTGTTCGTATTGCCTTTAAATTCATCAATAGAAATAGCAGATGGGAGCTTTTTAGGAGCGTAGGAAACTAAATCAAAAACCCTGATTACGGAGCTTACAGAGAGGTTAACCTCTCTTGCAACGCTTGAAAAAGAAACTTCATTTCTCAATTTGTCAATGATATACAAAGACAATCTGTTAGTCATACGATGATAACGAGGGAGGAAATCGACATTTTCAGGGAAACGTTTGCCACAGGAGCAACGATATCGGCGTTTGTTAAGATGAATAAAGATGTGCTTGCCAAAGGCAGGAATATCCTTTATAGGCTGTTCACGATAATCGTGGATTTTGTCGGTGTGGTTTCCACAGGTAGGACATTTGTGCGTTTTCCGTTCAAGTTTGCAGTAAATATGAATGGTACCATCAATTTCTTCGATGTTTTCAATTAAAATGTCTTGCAATCCTAAGAGTTTTTCGGTAAAATATTTGTAGAGCATATTTGTTCCTCCGTTTCTGGTTTCTAGTCAATTCCATTTTAACGGATTTTAGACAAATATGCTCTACTTTTTTGAAATTATTTTTGTAGGCTCTATTTGTTACCCCAACATTTATTATAGAGCCTTTAAAAGTTGTAATTTGAATAGTATAGGAGAGTTATTATGAAGAAAATGAAATTGTCTGATTTGAATCTAAAGAAATGTATATATATGTCTGTTGGTCCACACGCTAAAGAGGGTACTACAGAGAACGAATCTTTTGATGAGATAATTTTACGGAAAGAGAATGAGCTTGTTTGTGGTTATAGCTTGTGGGCAGATAGCAGACCTCCTGTTGCTATGATTAATGCTGTGTTTGATAAAAATGATGAAATATACGCTATTATGAGAAATAACGGAAAAACAATTAAAAGTGAAGGAACACAAGCAAAATACTATATTGAATTTTTTGGTAGTAATGAGGGACCTAAAATTATTCCAGAAAAGATTAACGCAATTTATTCAAGTAAAAACAAGTGCTCCTATGCTCTTTTTGTAGAAAAATATATTGAGATTGATCGGGATGATAATAAATTTTACAAGAGCAATTATACTAGAATTAAGAAAGATAATAAAAATTGCTTTTTTAATGGATTCGAGTTATTAGAAAAAAATATGGATAGCTATAATGGAAAGCCTATTGATATTTGCTATGCTGCAAAATTAAAATATCCTTTTTGTGTAAAGATTTCTGATAATAAAGAATCAATAACACGATAACATAGTGTTTTATTAATGTTTAATTATAGTCTTAAATAATGCCCAGTTTGTCGAGCAATTTAAAAATTTAATATAAATGGTACATAGCCAATCGTTTAGGATATTGATTTAATCTTAACGGTTGGCTATTTTTATTTTCAGGAGGTTTTTATGTGTAACTGTGAAGAACTGAAAAATGCTGTGGTAATACAGACAGTAAAAGACTATAGAAAAAACATGAAGAAACTTCAGACCTACCCTACAGATAAAGAAGCTCAGCAAATGGTTAAAGAGTGCAGAGAGTTTTTATTATCTGATAGGGTTAATTTTTTTACAAAAGTCAACTGTGTGATATTACTTCAGAAAATAGATTCTGAATTTAATATATAAAGGAGAGTGACTTAGATGTACTTTACAAGTTCAATAGAAGATAGATTCTTCGAGTGGCAGATGAAACAGGTTCCCGGTTTTGATAGAACAAGAGTGGATTCAGAGGATGAAAAGTCTGAAAGTAACATCAGAAATCCAACAACAGAAAAAATCATTATTGAAACTTAAAGGAGATGAAAACATGGCAGATTATCCATTGCTATATGGACATAGCAGTAACGGATGTAAGAAACTCAGAGGTATAGAGGAAGTGGCAGACTATATCGTAAAGGAAGGTCTTCAGTCAGATCTTATGATTACAACACTATTTGACTTGCCACTAATTACAACCTATGGACCTTATATCGACAAGATTAACGATTATGAATATCGTGAGAAGTTGTTAGAAGTTCTCATACCTAAACAGCTTGAGATGGAGCAGGGGATGGGTTCTGATGAAGATTATGGAATGAAGGTGAATTAGTATGAATGAATATGATAGATTAAACCGAATTGCAAAAGGTCTGAGAGAAAGATATCCAGAGGGCACCAGGGTTGAGCTTGTTGATATGTGTGACATTCACGCAGTACCATCAGGCACAAGAGGAACAGTAAGATGCGTGGATGACATGGCAACAATCCATGTTGATTGGGATAATGGCTCAACTCTTGGTGTGGCATATGGTGAGGACCATTGCAGAAAACTTACTCAGGAAGAAATTGAGGAAGAACAGTTAAGTGACAACGATTTTGAAATGAGAATGTGAGGTGATAATTAAAATAACTCTCAAAGGATGAGAGTATATGGCTATAAGATATTTAGATATGTTTGCAGGAATCGGTGGCTTCCGTTCCGGTCTTGAAAGATTAGGGGGATTTGAGTGTATCGGTTTTTGTGAGATAGATAAATATGCAAAGAAATCTTATGAAGCTATGTACGATACGAAAGGAGAGTTATACTTTAATGATGCAAGAAAAATCAAACCAGAAGAATTACCAGATATCGACCTTATTACAGGAGGATTCCCTTGTCAGAGTTTTTCAATTGCTGGACAAAGAAAAGGATTTGAAGATACCAGAGGAACGCTGTTCTTTGAAATTGCGAGAATTGCTGCCGTTAAAAAACCTAAGTATCTGTTCCTTGAAAATGTACCCGGATTGCTTAGCCATGACAGAGGGAGGACTTTTAAAACCATCCTCAGTGCGTTGGACGAACTGGGGTATGATGTCACTTGGCAAGTGCTTAACAGCAAAGATTTTGGAGTGCCACAATCAAGAAAAAGGTTGTATATTGTCGGATTTCTTAGAAGCAGATGTGCCGGACAAATACTTTCTTTCAAGGAAGCAAATTCTAAAACTACTGTACAAATCTTCCCAGGAAAAGAAGGAGATAGGATTTATTCCTCAGAAGGTGAATCTGTAACATTAACTTGTAATGCCGGTGGTTTCGGTGGCAGATCAGGTCTGTATAGCATAGAAGAATTTGCAATACCAATTAAGGTGAAAACCAAAAGTGGTTATCAGATTGCCTATCCCGGTGATAGTATAGATATCGGTTATTCAGGTACAAACACAAGACGAGGTAGAGTAGGTCATGAAGTGGCTCATACTCTTACAACCTCATTAACACAAGCCTATTATTTTATTGATATGAATGCAGATCCGAAGATGACAGAAGTTGCAAGGTGTATAACAGCTCGTCATGCATCTGATATCAGTAACAGAAAGGGAGAACATTCAGCTGTCTTTCTTGAAAAGTTTCAGATTACAGATGAAGAAGAATATCCTGTGGTTGTCTTTATAGATAAGAATTGTAAGATTCATATCGGCAAGATAAGAAAGCTGACTCCAAGAGAATCTTGGAGATTGCAGGGCTTTACAGACCAGCAGTTTGATAAGGTGATAAAGGCTGAAATGTCTGATACACAGTTATATAAACAGGCTGGTAATGCAGTAACAGTAAATGTTATTTCTGCAGTAGGACAAATAATCAAAGATGTTGAGGGGGATAAATAATGATAAGTGGATTGGCAATAGGTATGTGCATAGGTGTTGTCCTTGTATTGTCAGTTATAGGAGTAATCTTCCTATACAAATCATTCAAAAGGAAAATGGATGAGACAGTAAGAAAGAGGTTTATTAGCCTTGAAAAGAGGATAATAGCTTTAGAAAACGTAGATTGCCGTAAAAACTAAATAAGTAGATTATCTAAAATCAATCGTTCATAGACAGCGATTGGTTTTGTTTCAATATGTAAGACCATTGGTGTAAAAACCAGTGGTCTTTTTTGTTTATGGGCGATTGATTTCACTTGGGAGGTGAAAATCATAAGAACGCCCGTAAGCTGGGTTGGTAATAAGACATCAATACTTCCCATATTGTATGCCATGTTTCCAACCAAGTATAAGAAGTATATAGAACCCTTTGGTGGTTCAGGTGCTGTACTTCTTGGCAAGAAAAAGCCAGACAAGTTTGAGGTTTACAATGACTACAACAATAACCTCGTAAATCTGTTCAGAGTAATGAAAAGCAGAACACTTGCCTTTATTAGAAAACTCGGCTTTCTTCATCTAAATTCAAGAGATGACTTCAATGTATATAAGAAGTTCATTAGTGAAGAAAAATTTGATGATAAGTATTTTGAACAGGAAATGAAACTGACAGAGATAATGTTTGATCCACCGCAGGCAAAGGAAATAAGAAAGCTGATGAGAAAAAACAAGAGAAGTTACAGCTTAAGAAGGGCAGTAGCGTATCTTAAACTTTTAAGATTCAGTTATTCAAGTGGTGGGAAAAGTTATGGTGCAAGACCTTTTGATATAAGGAAACTGTTCTGTTTAATCCAGAAACTACAGGACAGACTTGCAAATGCAGTAATCGAGAATCAGGATTTCGAGGTGTTAATTAAACACTATGACAGTAATGAATCTTTCTTCTATTGTGATCCTCCGTACTATACAAGTGAATATGTATATGCCTGTGGCTTTACATGGGAAGATCATAAAAGACTGGCAAAAGCATTACTAAATATGAAAGGTCTGTTTCTATTGTCATACAATGATTGTCCTGAAATCAGAGAGTTATATAAAGGTTGTTATTTCTTTGACTTCAAGCGTGTTCATAGTATGCGACAAAAATATGAAGCTGGTTCTGAATTTCCAGAACTTCTCATAGCAAACTATGACTTAACCAAGAGGGTTCGTGAAGCACCTATGCAGCTTTCTCTGTTTGAAAACGAACAGGAGAAGATAGATATTAAGAAAATGATTATGGAAGGAGTAGTACAGTGAAAGAACTATTTAAATTTGTAAAGATACCAGTAACTGCACTTGAACAGTCAGGTGTAGATAACACAAAACCAATGCAGTTCTATGCACATGACGGAGCAATTATCATCACTAATGTTAATGATGAAATTGATACAGGCTTTGAATGTGAAATGGAATGCAGTAACTGCCCACTCTCCAGTATGGATTGTGGTAACAACAATAATGTGAAAGATGAGGTAAATGTATGATGAAATATTTTAGAGTAATTGGTAAAAAGGGTAGAACAACAATCCCTTTCCGTATGAGAGTAAGACTTGATATCAGAGATAATGACCTTATCTCTTATGAGGAAACAGATGATGGTGCAGTAATCATAAGACGAGAACAGATCTGCCAGAGCAGAGGACCTTGTCCTGTTGAGGATACAGTTACAATTGGTCAGATTTTAGACTGCCTTACAGAACAGGAAATGATTGCAGCAATGATTCATCTGTCAAAGAGAATGGCAGAAACAGGAGGTGTTAAATAATGAGAATAAAGATTTATCAGATTGACTTGGACAAGGATATGAATGGTGATTATCTGAGTGAACTGGGTAACAGAAAGGTAGATCCATCTATCTATAAGAATGTGTATTACGGAGATGTAGAAACTGAAAGTCTTCAGGATATACATGATTGTTTTTTTGACACTACTATTCCAACATATCAGGGACGAGACTTTGATGTATCCGATGTTATTGAAGTAATTGACGGAGAAGATAAGGTTCAGAATGGTATTTACTACTGTGACAAAATCGGTTTTAAGAACATTGATTTTGATACAAGTAAGTGCGAAAAAATGGAAGGTATGGATGTTGTGTATGTAACACCCGGTAATACTCCAATTCATATTCGTATCAGAAACGAACTTAAGGATATGCAGAATGCTGTTGGTGGTCTTATAGAACCGATATATAATGAGGATCAGACAATATCTGTTGCTAATGAGGAAAGTAAGCTTCTTCAGATGCCACCAAACAGAACCGCTGACTATGATATAGTAATTCATGGTCCATTCTTTGTGTGTGGTGATGATGGTGAGAACTTCACGTCCCTTAACCAGAATGAAATTGATAAGTATATGGGAGTGTACAGTGAGCCGGAAGAATTCCCAGACGATTATGAGCCGGATGTTGGCTTTCAGATTTATGGATTTTGAGGGGGTTGATAATCATGAAATTAAGTGTAAAAATTGTTGATGTACAGTATGCAGTTGAAGCTACAACATTTAAACTATCAGTCGATTTTTATGGACAGTTGGAAATAGATGGATTTGGTGTGACCATATGGAGAAACGGTTGTATTGAATTTTCTGAACCAGAAGGTACTGAACAGGAAATAGGTGGCTTCATCAAGGTTGAACTAAAGAATGAAGACCTTAAAAAATTGGTTAAGAGAGAATGTCTTTTCGCAATTGAAGATTTTCTGATGGATAATCTGGAGACACTAGATGAAGATTAAAGTAAAAGTATATAAGACGTATGACTCTGACAGTAAGATGAAAGCCATGTGTAATGTTAAAATTGATGATACTTTTAGTATCAATGGTGTAAAGCTGATTCAGGGTAATAATGGTTACTTTATTGGTATGCCACAGTACACTGATAAGAATGGAAAATACCATGACCATTGTTATTTAGTATCTAAGGAAGCTAAGGAAAAGGTAAGGAAAGCTGTGATAAACAGCTATAATGAATTCCTTAACAGTAGTATAGAGGATGAGGATTTACCTTTTGAATAAAGTTTCAGTTATAGCAAGATTTAACTTGATATGGCAAAAGTATGATGATATACTGTCAAGCTAAGAAAGGGGCGAATCGTATGAAGAAAATCGCAATAATAATGGCACTGATTATGTGTACAGGAGGTTTAACAGCTTGTGGCTCTGGCGAGGTAATCGAATATCCAACAGAACCAACAAGCAAGGCTATGGCTGTACAGAGCGAAAGAACAACAGAAAATACAACTGCAACTGAAAATGTTGAAGATACTACTAAGGTTCAGGAAGCAACTGCTAAAGCACAGAAGTCAGAAGAGTCAACTAAGGTTTCAGAAAACAATAGAAGCGAGAAATCTGAAAACTCTGAAGAAAGCGAAAACAGCAGAGTTTCAAACAATGGTAATACTACTAACAGAAGTCAGAGTAGAGCAGAGTCTTCTGAAAGTCATAGATCAGAGGAAACACCAAAACCAAAGGCAACAGAAAAGGTAACCGAAAAGCCAACTGAAAAGCCAACTCAGAAGCCTACACCAAAACCAACAGAAAAGCCACAGGAGAAACCAGATGTTTACAAAGCCGTATCATCAGCAATATCCTATGGTTGTCAGCTTGGAATGGTATATGATAGCTCACTGAATACAAACAATGCAAGTTGGTTTTCACCAACTAATGCTGAATACTATACAACCACATCAGAACTGACAAGTGATTGCTATAGTGATGTTCAGTATCTGGTAAACTACTATGGTGGAATGGGAGCAAGTCCAAGTGATATAAGCTTCAATGTAGTGTCAGTCGGTAGTAGAATCTATGTAGTATATGCGTAAAGTCAGCACTCACAACTGTGGGTGCTTTTTTACCTTACAAAGGTAATTCGTTAGGTATATACAATAAGAAGTATGTAATTTTTGTTGGTAATTGGTCTGGATATAACTAATGCTTTAATATATACTGTAGTCACAAAAACATAAGGAGTGACAAGTATGAAGAAAACATTAGCAATATTAATGAGTGCAATCTTAGTAGGAAGTGCTACACTACCAGTAAGTGCTGTACCAAAACCAACACATAAGGTGATGGTAAGTGCAGTAAAGAGTAGTAAAAAGGCAGTTAAGAAAAAGGTGAAACTAAATGTTAAGTCAGCAATCAAAACAGCCAGAAACTATGGTACAAAACTCAGAATGCACTATGATAAAACACTTACCACAGACAACGCAAACTGGTTTTCGCCAACCAACACAAAATACTATAAGAAAACTACTGAGTTGAAGAAAGCACTAAAAGATGATGTAAGGTATGTAGCCTACTTCTACAAAGACTCAGGTGTAGTACCAAGTGACATCAGCTTCAATATAATAAAAGAAAACAGCAGAATATATGTAGTGTACTGCTAAACGATTCAAGCACCCATCAACGGGTGCTTTTTTATTTGGAAAGGAGATAATATGTCAATTAAAAACATTGATAAAAGTGTGCTTAGAACAATGACAAATAAGGAAGGTTTGATTCTTCAGGGTTGTGGAGGGGATCCACAGGAATGGCTTGATGGAATCAATGACTTGTTTAAGGAAAATGGTTTACTTCTGGATGACACCAAGTTTAATGATATATATGTATTCCGGAATGATAACCTTACAAACATTCTGTTTCCAATGGATAAGGATGTTCATCTTGATATTGGTAAACTCTCAATGTGGAGATTACAGTCACATCACGATTTAGGTGGCACATGGCTTACTGATTATGTTGAGAATAAATTAGGTGGTTATGTGTATGAAGCACCAGAAGAAAAAGTTAAGCCAGATTGTAAGCTAATAGGTGAGGATGGCAATATTTTTAATCTGATGGGTATTGCTTCAAGAACACTTAAACAGAACGGACTAAGAGAACAGGCATCCGAAATGTGTGACAGAGTAACCCACAGTAACAGTTATTATGAAGCCTTAAACATTATCGGTGAGTATGTAAATATCACTGGTGATGACGAGTCATTTGACGAGGATTATGACTATGAACAATCAATGTAATTAACCTTGCAGAGAGGAGTTGGTGATAGATATGATTTAGCAAAAGTTAAACCGAATACAGACGATTATGGGGGCAGAGAAATCTGCCTTATTTTTATTTTTGAAAAGGAGATTATTAAATGACAAAGATAGTAAATAACAAAAACTTTAAAAGAGTAACAGCTGCTCTATTAGCTGTAATTGTAATGCTCGGTACTATGTTTGTAGTGCCTGTAAGTGCAGCAGGGAAAACAGTAACAGTAACCTTTGATTATTGCTATAACACAGAGGGTGGAGTCATCAAGTATGTTCAGAAAACCACAGCACCAAATGGTACAACTGTTGGTGTAGTAGGTGAAGAACTGTGCAGAATCTATGCAGACGGAAAAGATGCCTACTGTATTGAACCGGGTGTTTACCTTATGAGTGGTGATCAGGTTACAGAAGATGCCTCCACTGCATGGAAAAATCTTGGTTCTGCCAAACAGAAAGCAATTAACCTTGCACTTCTTTTTGGTAAGCCTGGTAACAGTTCCAATATGTCAGGTACAACAGGACAGCAATGGATTGCCACTCAACTCATCGTATGGGAATTTGTTACAGGTTGCAGAAGTACAAGTGAAGGTTTCAAGTGTACAGACAAGAGATTCTACAATGGTATTTGTGGTGGTGACAGTAACACTGGTGTACAGACAAACTACAATAGAATTTCAAATCTTCTTGCCGATTATTCCACAGTTCCATCCTTTGCATCTGTACTAAAGTCAAAGGCAGAAACCTATGAAATGAAGTATAAGGATGGAGAGTATTCAGTAACACTTACTGATGAAAACAAAGTGCTTGATGAGTTTAACTTCAAGACAACTGATGGAGTTAAGGTTTCAGTAAGTGGAAATAAATTAACTCTCACATCTGCAAAGCCAGTAGATGATGAAGTAACCTTTACAAGTAGCAAGAAAATGCCAACTGTAAGTTCAACCTCCACACTCATTGCCTATGGTTCATCAGCAGTACAGGATGTAATTTCAGGTGTTGAAAATGAGCCAGACCCAATCAAGGCATACTTTAGTGTTAAGACAATGTCAGGTAACCTTAAGCTTAAGAAAACATCAGAAGATGGTGTTGTAGAGGGTATCAAATTTACTATTAAAGGTACTGACTATAGTAAGACAGTAACAACTGATAAAGACGGTACTTTCACTCTTACAGATTTAGTTCCCGGCACATATACAGTAACAGAAACAGTAGCTTCAAGATATGCTGAACAGGAAAGCAAAACAGTTAAAGTTGAAGCTGGTAAAACTGCTACAGTAACATTCAATAATGTTCTAAAGAAATGGAGAGCAAAGGTTGTTAAAGTTGACTCTGAAATGACAACTTCACAGGGTGACAGTTCACTTTCAGGTGCTGTATATGGTGTGTATGATAACGGAAAGCTGATTGATAAATACACTACTGTCAAGAATGGAAGTTTCACAACTTCTTACTACACTTGTGGTTCTAACTGGACTATTAAGGAAATCACACCTTCAACTGGTTACCTCCTTGATGAAACTGAACACAAGGTAGGAGCAAGTGCCGGTAACTTCACTATTGAAAAGAATACAGTTGATATGACTGTTAAGGAAAATGTAGTAAAGGGTAATATCTCAATTATTAAGCACAGTGATGATGGTAGTACAAAGATTGAAACTCCAGAAAAAGGGGCAGAATTCCAGATTTATGTAAAGTCAGCAGGAAGTTATGATAAGGCAAAGGACACAGAGCGTGACACACTTGTTTGTGATGCAGACGGATACGCAAAGAGTAAGGACTTACCATATGGCACATATACTGTTCATCAGACAAAGGGTATTGAGGGTTCAGAGTATATGAAGGACTTTGATGTCTTTATCTCTGAAAATGGCAAGACCTATAAGTACCTTATCAATAACGGAAGTTTACAGAGTTATCTTAAGATTGTTAAGACAGATGCAGATACAGGAAAACAGATTCCTTATGCTGGTGCTGGATTCCAGATTTATAACCCAAAGGGTGAGCTTGTTACAATGAAGTACACTTATCCTACTGTAACAAAGATTGATACTTTCTATACAAATGAAGAAGGTTATCTTATCACTCCAGAAACATTACCTTATGGCAAAGGATATTCTGTAGTTGAAGTTCAGGCTCCAGAGGGTTATGTTCTTGACAGCACACCAGTAAAGTTTGATGTTACTGAGGATAATACAATTTCAGAAGATGGTATTACCATTGTAAAAACAGAAAAGAAGAATAAGACACAGATGGGTACTATCACAGTAACAAAGACTGGTGAAATCTTTAAAACTGTAACTAATACAGATAATGTATATCAGCCTGTTTTTAAAACTGGAAACCTTGAAGGTATAGTGTTTGAAATCTATGCTGATGAGGATATTACAACACCAGATGGTACAGTAAGATATAGCAAGGACACACTTGTAGATACCATTACTACAAATAGCGAAGGTAAAGCAACTACGGTAAACCTTTATCTCGGTAAGTACAGAGTAGTTGAAACCCAGACTCTTGCAGGATATGTTCTGAACAAAGAACCAAGTTCAGTAGAACTCACCTACGCAGGACAGAAAGTAGCAGTAACAAATGTTGATACTTTTATCAATAACGAAAGACAGAAGGTAGAAGTAAATCTTCATAAGATACTTGAAGCAACAGATACTTTCAAGGCTAATAAGGAAATAATGGAAAGTGTCAGCTTTGCTCTCTATGCAAAGGATGAAATCACAGCAAATGATGGTACAGTAATCCCAGCAAACGGACTTCTTGAAATTGCAAACTGTTCTGAAGATGGTAGTTTAACATTTAAGTCTGATTTACCATTCGGCACTTACTATGTTAAGGAATACACTACTGATAGCCACTATGTACTTGATGACACAAAGTATGAATTTGAGTTCACACCGTTTGACGATAATGAATCTGTTAAAACTATCAGTATTAATGGTGGTGAGAGTATTATCAATACACTCCTCCATGGTAAGGTTACTACAACAAAGGTGGACGAAGAATACCCAGATAATAAGCTGTCTGGTGCGATTTTCTTAATCTATCAAGATAGGAATAGCAATCAGAAGTTTGACAAGACTGACAAGGTTTGTGGCGAAATGAAGGAGGCTTCAAAGGGTATCTACGAAATGGATAACCTTAACTTTGGTGGTTACTTCCTTTACGAAAAAAATGCACCAGAGGGTTATGTTCGTGATACAGAATATCATTACTTTGAAATTAAAACAGACAAGGAAACTGTTACTGTTGAAAACAAAGCAGGAGTAGGTTTTGCAAACAGAAAGATTACAGGTGAACTTGATATTACCAAGAAGGATGTAAGTAATGGTGACCTTCTCCCAGATGCAGGATTCAGAATCAAGGATGAAAAGGGTAAGACTGTTGTAGAGGGATATACCGACAAGAATGGTTTAGCAAAGTTTACTCTCACATATGGTAAGTACACCTATGAGGAGTTCGATGCACCAGACGGATATATTATTGACACAACACCACATCCATTTGAGATTTCAAAAGACGGTGAGATTGTAAAGGCTGAAATGACAAACAAAGCTGAAGACCACGAAACTCCACAGACAGGTGACGGAAACTATGGTTTCTTAATCGGTATTGGTGCTGTAATTCTTGGTGGTATCGTATCAGCATTTGTAATCCTTAGAAAAAGTAAGAAAGACGAGGACGATGATTAATCATGAGAGTAGCGTATGTATGTGCTCCACTTGCTGGTGACTTAAAGAAGAACATCAGCAATGCAAAGAAGTTCGGCAAGTTTCTGTTTGATAGAGGTATGGCTCCGGTCATACCTCATATTTATGCTGAAATACTTGATGACAAAGACCCTTATGACAGAGAACTTGGAATGAATGCAGACAGATCACTTCTGTTCAAGTGTGATGAAATGTGGGTGTTCGGAGATAAGTTCACTAAGGGGATGAAAGAGGAAATACACTTTGCCAAGATGATTAATATGAAAATAAAATATATTTCAGATTCGGAGGTAGATAAATATGAGTGCTAAAAATAAGCGTCTTTTAAAAATTGTAATAATGTGTTTATTGATAGCGGTTATGATTGGAGTTACAACTATAACTGTCTTTGCGGCAGGGGATGTCAGTACTGCAATTCAGTCCACTTGGACTAAAGCACAGACGCAGATTAAGAATGTGGTAAACAATGTTGTTTTCCCTGTTGTGGATATGATTCTTGCAATCTTATTTTTCGTAAAACTGGGCACAGCATACTTTGACTATCGAAAACACGGTCAGTTTGAATTTACCGCCCCTGCAATTCTGTTCGGCTGTCTTGTGTTTACACTAACAGCACCACTGTATATCTGGACAGTATTGGGGTGATTAAATGTTTGACTGGATAGGGGACTTTGTTGGCGGTATTGGTGACGCCATAGGTTCAGCTTGGGATACACTTGGAGAAAAGATTTCCAATGCCATATTTGACACATTACTGCAATGGATATATACACAGATATATAACGCAGTATCAGACTTCTTTACATCTATGAATGAAATGGGTGCAGAGATATTCGACTTAAGCTGGGTATCAGCAACACTAAACTTATTTACTTTATTTGCTTGGTCTTTGTTTGTTACAGGACTTGTAGTTGCAGTTTTCGATACAGCCATAGAATACCAGAATGGCAGGGCAAGTATTAAATCAACAGCTATAAATGCAATTAAAGGTTTCTTTGCAGTATCACTGTTTACAGTAGTACCAGTGAATCTGTATAAGTTCTGCGTTAGTTTACAGAACACCTTTGGACATGATTTGTCAGCTATTGCTGGTGGTAGTCAGGGACTTAATTTATCAGGACAGTCAACCTCTGTTCTTAAGGGTTCATTTGCAATGGCAAACAATATTGATGTTGGTTTGTTTAATATACTTTCTCTCATTGCCTTTGCTTATTGTGTTATTAAAATCTTTTTTGCCAACATCAAGAGAGGTGGTATTCTCATAATTCAGATGGCAGTAGGAAGTCTGTATATGTTCAGTATTCCAAGAGGTTATCAGGACGGTTTCAACCAATGGATGAAACAGATTGCGGCTCTTTGTCTTACAGCATTTATGCAGACAACTCTGCTGTTCTTAGGACTACTGACATTCAAAGATAATATGCTACTTGGTCTTGGTGTAATGTTATCGGCAAACGAGGTTGAAAGAATTGCTCGTCAGTTCGGTCTTGATTCATCAGTAAAGGTAAATATGATGAGTGTTATTCATACAACCACAACTGCTGTAAACCTTACAAGGTCTGTAGCAAAGGCAATAGCATAGGAGATGATAAAATGAAACAGACTTATTTATACCCACAAAACCTAAAGGCATCAGCAAGTCTATGGCTCTGGTCTTTAAGAGATTTTGCAATTATCTGTGTATCGGTATTGCTTTCAGTAATTATAATGTCCCAGACATTCTTTGTACTGCCACTTGCATTGACACTATGCTTTGCGTTCTTGTCAATCAGGCTTGATGATACAACAATACTTGATTTTATCCGATATGCAGTAAAGTATTTTATAACCACTCAACAGGAATTCCGTTGGGAAGTAAGGAGTGAAAAGTAACAATATGAAAAAGAAAACTAAAAAGAGAAAGGGCAGATCAGTTCAGGACTTGCTTGGGATTAAGACTTTCACAAAGTTAGGTCTTCAGGTAGGTAAAGATGAACTGGTCTTTTTTTCTGTTCAGCCTATTAATATTTCAGTTCTTTCCCATGAGAATATTGAAATCAAAATCCGTCATTTAATGATGGTGCTGTCAGCTGTGCCAGATGTAGAAATATCTTGTACAGATTCATGTGAATGCTTTGACGGTAACAAGGCATATATCAATGAAAGAATTGATGATGAACAGAACGATAAGATAAAGAAACTTCTTAGAAAAGACTATGAATTTCTTGATGAGATTCAGTCTGATACAGCAACAGCAAGACAGTTTGTATTTGTAGTGAGATGCAAAGGTACTAAGTACGAGCAGAACAGAACTGTTGCTAACAGAGTTGAAAAAATCATATCAGAGCAGGGCTTTGATATTGACAGACTTGATAAGTCTCAGATCAAGAGGTTTCTTGCAATCTATTTTGGAGCATCAAAGAATGGAGAGAACATTCCAGACTATGATGGATTACAGTATGTAAAGGATGATGAAGATGAATAAGAAGAAAATGAAGTTAAAGGACAAGGTTCAGTTTGGCATTATCATAGGCGCTTTTGCAGTAATAGTTGGTGCGTGTGTGTTTTCGATGTGTGTTAATGATATGAAAGTACAGGCTGAAGAAAACTTCAGAGAACTTGAAAAGAGTGTCTCTGTTACTGTGCCAGTAGAGGATAAGTATGAAAATACACCTATAACAGAAAATTGTGCAAAGTATTCTTATGGACACAATGTATCAGCATTAACAAACAAAAACAACGAATGTGTAGGTTGGATAAGCATCAATGGTACTGGTGTTTCTTACCCTGTAATGCAGTCATTATCAGAACACCAGAAATATCTCTCAAGAGATTTTAATGGCAATTACAGTTTTAATGGCACACCGTTTCTTGATTATCGTTGCTCACTTGATAGCGAAAATATGATTATCTACGGACACCATATGAACGATGGTAGTATGTTCGGTGGTCTTATGAACTATGAAAGAAAGTCATACAGAGATGCACACCCTACAATTACCTTTGAAACCAAAAGTGGTGTCAGAAAATATACTGTGTTTTCTGTTATGAAAACATCAGTAAATGATGATTGGTACAAGTTTGTCAGTGCTGAATCTGCTGAAAAGTTCTGCAAGAGAGTGGCATATGCAAATGAACATTCTCTCTACAGTACAGGACTAAAACCAAGTATGGAACACAAGCTTCTTACACTTTCTACTTGTACAAATGCAAGTGATGATGAAAGATTACTTGTAATAGCCTACGAAAACTAATAACTAAATAATAATCAGTCGTTTTGCAAATGCAGGATGACTGATACCTCCTGTGTTTGCAAACGCAAGGAGGTAAAAATGAAACTATTTAAAAGAAAGAAGAAACAGCTGACACCAGAACAGCAGGAGGTAATAAATACAAAGGATTTCTTTGATATGATACTTCCACCAACCATAAAATTCAAAAGTGACTTCTACCATATCGGTGACAGCTACAGATGTATCTGGGCAATAAAGGAATACCCACCATCAACAGAAGAACAGGCAATCCTCTCACAGATTGGAGATAGAAACGGAGTTACACTTCATATTTACAACAGACTGGTATCTTCAATAGAGCAGAGAAAGATTGTTCAGAATGCTACCAGAAAAAACAAGCTACAGAGTACTGGCAACAATGTCAATGAAACTATTGAGGCCGAAGGTAACTTACAGGATGTAACTACCCTTATGGTAAACCTAAGGCGAAATAAAGAACCTCTCTTACACACAGCAGTATTCATTGAATTATCTGCAAATTCAAAGCAGAAGTTAAAGGATTTACAAACAGAAATCAGTATGGAGCTCACTCGTTCCAAAATTGAATATGACAAGCTCACCCTTCGTCAGCAGGAAGGTTTTTTATCAGTAACACCAGTTGGTAATAATCAGTTCGGCTCCTTATTTGAGAGAGTATTACCGGCATCATCTGTAGCTAATCTGTTTCCATTTAACTACTCAGGTAAGACAGACTCAAAAGGTTTGTATATTGGCAGAGATAAGTATGGTACAAATATCTTAGTTGACTTCGATGCCAGAACAGATGACAAGACAAATAGTAATGTTCTTATTCTTGGTAACTCTGGACAGGGTAAGTCTTATTTATTAAAACTACTCCTTACAAATATTCGTGAAAGTGGTAAGTCACTTATCTGTCTTGATCCAGAAGCCGAGTACAGAGATTTAGTTAACAATCTTGGTGGCTGTTATATTGATTTTATGGATGGCAGACACACTATCAATCCACTTGAACCTAAAATCTGGAATGATGGCATTGATACAGAACCTATTGAGATTACAACACCAAATGCTTTCCTCAGAAACACTAAACTCTCACAGCACATTGCATTCTTAAAGGACTTTTTCAGAGCATACAAGGACTTTACAGATGCACAGCTTGATACTATTGAGATTATGCTGACAAAACTGTACACAAAGTTTGGTATCAATGACAACACAGATTACAGCAGACTAAGACCAACGGATTATCCTATAATGCAGGATTTCTATGTTGTATGTAAGAGTGAATATGAGAACTTCAAAGAGGGTGAAAACAGCCTTTACACCAAAGAAATTCTTAGAGAAATTTGTCTTGCAATCCACAGTATGTGTGTAGGTTCAGAATCACAATACTTTAATGGCTACAGTAACATCACAGATGACAAACTCCTTTGCTTTGGTGTAAAGGGATTACTTGACACCAACAAAAGATTAAAAGATGCAATGCTCTTTAACATTCTATCCTATATGAGTAACAAACTTCTTGGAGAAGGTAACACAGTAGCAAGTATTGATGAGCTTTATTTGTTCCTTACAAACCTTACTGCTATTGAGTATATCCGAAATGCTATGAAACGAGTTCGTAAAAAAGACTCTGCTGTTATCATAGCCAGTCAGAATATTGAGGACTTCTTACTGCCAGATATTAAGGAGTTTACAAAACCTCTGTTCTCAATTCCTACTCATGTATATCTGTTCTATCCCGGCAACATAAATCCAAAGGACTTTCAGGATGCACTTATGCTTGAACCAAATGAGTATGGACTAATCCGTTTCTCTGAAAGAGGTACTTGCTTCTACCGTTGTGGTAACGAGAGATTTCTCCTTATGGTTAAGGCTCCAGAGTATAAGGCAGAGATGTTTGGTAGTGCTGGGGGTAGGTGATAGTATTGACAGTATATGTAGTTAAGTAATATAATTTATATAGAAATAAATAAAAGGTAGATGTTTATGGCAAAGCATATGGATGTAAGTATTAGGGACAATATAATAACACTTAGTAGGGACCAATGGAAAGGAAATGAAGCATATATTAGTAATTATCCTGGACTTTTGGATGCGGTAAAAAAATATACTTGGACTTATATTGAAAATAAACATCCATATCTAAATTGTAATAAGTTGGGTATATCCTTACACAAGTTTGTATTACAGTTTTTGTATGGTGAAGATAGATTGTGTGCTATGTTGGGAGAAACGAATATTATTGAACATTTAGATAATAATGGTTTGAATTGTGCATACGAAAACCTTCATGTTTTGTCAGATGATTTAAATAAAGCAAAAGCTTTTAGCATTGACAAAATGAATGCTACTTTAGAAAAGAATCAATTTGAATGTATTCCAGCTTTTATCACAGATGTGTATTATTCTCATGAGAATAAATATTTTCAACTACAAGTTTTCTTTAATAAAAATATAGTATTTAATAAGGCTACAAAAAAATTTGTAGAAAGATTTATTTTTCAATATGATTGTTTTGAAAATTTGTATATTGATTGGCTTTATTGTTTTGAGTGTTTAAAGAGAGAAGAATTTGATCCAAATAAGCATCATGCTAATAAAGTGTATGAAAAAGATGTGACATTTATTGAGTTAAAAGAAGATGAAAAAGACTCCGTGGTTATTCAACGTGATGGTATTTATTATCTTGTTATTAGAACAAATAAAGAAAATAGACCGGTTTCTTTTATGACTCATTCTTCTTTTACTAGATTTGAAGAATTAATAGACTAAAGCTCTTATAATTTATAAATATTTGCAAAATATTTTAAATTTGCTTTGCTGAATTTTCAACAGGGAATTATCAATATGTTCCCTATTCTAATTGTTTTATATTGTTGTGTTAGTAAAAGAAACCTTAATAAATATTCTATATAAAAAAGATCCCAAAATAAAAAATGGACGGTTCTTTAGCAATAGGAAAAGTGGTTTTATATCGACTGCATTATTTTTATGGTGTTATAATTAATGAAAAGTTAATGAAAAGTTTATATATTACAAGGAGAGTAAGTTATGGAATGCTTTAATGAAATAATAGATTGGATGAATGACAATCAAGGATTTATTATGTGTTTATTGACATTTGTATATGTAGTTGCTACAGTTATTATTGTAATTATGAATAAGAAGTCAATTAACGAGATGAAATTAGCAAGATTAGATGAAAGTCGACCATATATCATTGCTAATCTAGTGAAAGATCCACGTGATAAGTGCTTTTATTTAAAAGTTAAAAATTATGGAAAAACAGGTGCAGTTATAAATCAATTGTCTATATCTCCATCATTAAAACTTGTTAAAGATGGAGACAGGGAAATTAGTGTAAATAACTGTGTTATGGCACCAGGTCAGGCATTGCAGTTTATTGTTTTAGAAGAGTGGGAAAAAACTTGCGAACAAAATTATAATTTTCTTATTGATTATTCATCGATTGAAAGGAAAAAGAGAACTTTTTATGAAGAATATGTTCTTGTAACTCAATACGCACACCTAATGGGGTATACAGAAAGTAAAACTCATAACTTATCCGAAACTGAAAACGCTCTTGTTAATATTTCTAGAGAATTAGATTCAATAAGAAACAAAATGTAATGATGAAAATATTAAGTCAGCTATAATTTATGTAGCTAACTTTTTTAAAACAAAGAAAGTTGGTGGTAAAATGTCTGCAACAGTAGGTGCAGCTCTGAAGAAAATAGCAGTTGCACTTTTAACAAATCCAAAAGTATTAAAAACAGTCGGTGGTGTAGTTATAGGGATTCTCTTTATACTTGCACTGCCGATTATTGCTGTGTGCTCATTTTTTAATGGTGACCTAAACATTGACACAGCATCACTTAACCAGAGTATTCAGACACAGTTTGAAGCAGAACACAAGGTGGAACTTGAAAACATCAATAAGACTATGGAGAAAATTGAAGATAAGTTAAAGGATAAGAAACTGTCGAAGTATGATAAACAGGCAGAAGTAATATATCTCTTTTACTTTTCTGATAAGCATAGTAGTGACTTTATTGATAAGTTTGTAAAGTGTTTTAAGAAAGATATTACGGATGAGGAGCTCATTGAAAATGTAAACAAGGAGTTTAATACAGAGATAAAATCAGATGAAATTAAGAAGATGATGTCTTCAATCACAGGTTCAAAGATTGATATTTCAGGTTTTACCGATAAGACAACAAAGAACAACCTTGATATTGTTGAGTGGTGTAAGAATGCAGAAAGTAGTGGTTGGGGATATGTCTACGGTGGTTACGGACAAATCTGCAGTACAAAGTATCTTGATGAAATGGCAAAACGATATCCCGGCAGTGAAGAAGCTGGTGGACCAATGCGAACTGTTGGTGAATAGTGGATAGGAAAACGAGTAGCTTACTGTATAGATTTAATCAAATCATATATGTGGTACAACTTAGATAGTGGTGAGATAACTGTTGGTTCTAATAATTTTCAGGATTGTAGTGCATCATCAATCTGGAATAATGTTAAAGAATCAGGAGATATTTCAACCATACCAGAGATACCCGGTCTTGCTGTTTGGATGCCCGGACATATCGGTGTTTACATTGGTGATGGATATGTTATTGAGGTACAGGGTACTGTTTATGGTGTTGTAAAAACTAAACTTGCATGACGAGGTTGGTCAAAGTGGCTGAAGATACCAAATATGAAATATGTAGAAAGGAAAAAGAAATGAGGTGGCAACATGAAAAAAGTAAATGTAACATTTAGTTATGACGATGAGAAATTATCAGCCATAAAAATGTATATGGAACAGAAAGACCTGAACTTCTCAGAAGAAATCGTAAAGGCTGTTGAGGGTATGTATTCTAAATATGTTCCATCAACAGTTCGTGACTTTATTGATATGAGAGAAAAGAATAAGCCAAGTCCTAAACCTAAGAAACCAAAGATGGAAAGTGAGGTTAGTTCTTGAAGAGTCAAAACTGGGGAATAGAAATTGAGATGACCGGCATTACCAGAGCTACTGCAGCAAAGGTGATCGCTGGTTGTTTTCATACTACAGCAACTCATGTAGGTGGTGGGTATGACACATATACCGTAAGGGACCCAGAAGATAGAACTTGGAAAATTGTGCGTGACTCAAGTATTGAATGTGTTAATCGTCAGGGAGAAAGAGCAAGTCAGCTCTATTCCGTTGAGTTTGTTTCTCCAATATGTCAGTATGATGATATTGAAGTGTTGCAGAATCTCGTAAGAGCACTAAGAAATGCTGGTGCAAAAGTTAATGGCAGATGTGGTATCCATGTTCATGTAGATGCATCAAATCATACACCTAAAACACTTCGTAATATCGTAAATATAATGGCATCAAAGGAAGATTTACTTTACAAAGCACTTGATGTTAATGTAAGGCGTGAACACTACTGTGAGAAAGCAGATACCAAGTTTCTTGATGAAATTAACAAACGACCACCACTATCAATGGATCAGATAAGAGAGATGTGGTATGAGGGTGAGGACAGAAGTCATATTCATTATGATGACTCTCGTTATCGTGGACTAAATCTTCATAGTGTGTTTCAAAAGGGTACAGTTGAATTTAGATTATTCAATAGTACCCTTCACGCTGGAAAGGTAAAGTCATATGTTCAACTTGCTCTTGCAATAAGTCATCAGGCTCTGATACAGAAAAGAGCTATGAGAAATAAGACTCACTCAAGTAATGAGAAGTACACTTTCAGAACTTGGTTACTTCGTCTTGGTATGATTGGTGATGAGTTTAAAACAGCACGAACACATCTGCTGAAAAATCTTGAGGGTAACATTGCTTGGAAAGATCCATCACAAGCTGAAAGACAAAAGGAAAGGTTGGTACAGCAAAGAGCTGAAGAAAATGAAATTGAAGAAAATACTATATCAGAATCCGAACTTGAATCTGCTGAAGAAGTAGAAGAAAGTTCGGATTTTTCTATGTCAATGTAAAGGGAAGGAGAATTATTTTTGAGTAAATTATATGTTGCTTATGGTAGTAATCTTAATTTAGAACAGATGAGTTATCGTTGTCCTACTGCAAAACTAATTACAACAGGAGAGATTAAGAATTACGAATTGCAGTTTAAGGGCAGACCAAACTGTTCCTTTGCTACCATTGTACCGAAAGAAAATTCAAGTGTACCAGTTGCACTATGGGAGATAAATCCCTTAGATGAACTGATGCTTGATAGGTATGAGGGATATCCTAACTCATATTTCAAGGAAGAAATCAATGTAAGTGTAGGCAGAAAAGAAGTACCAGCTATGGTATATATCATGAACCTAAAGCAGAACTTTGGTATTCCATTAGAGGGTTACTACGATACAGTAGCACAAGGTTATCTTGATTGTGGACTTGATATTGATGTTCTCAATCAGGCAGTAAATGATAGCGCTGAGAAATATCTGGAACAGCATCCAGAGGAACAGCAATCTTTGTTTGAGTTTATTGATGATGAGGACGAGGGGTTTGGTGATATGACATTATGAATTTGAGGAAACAACTTAAGAAAAACTTAGGTGAACGCTACTGCTATAGACGATATATGTCAGTCTATGAAGTTAAGAAAAAGCTGTCGGGCAAGTCAGGATACGAGGAACAACTGGTGGCAACTTTGGTTGTAGGGTGCGTAAAAATCAATGCCGTAATCTGTTTCAGAAACAGTGAACCACAGGTTGTGTTGGATGTATTTGTAAAGGACACACCTACAAGTCCTGAGTGGATTTGCTTTGACAGCATAAGTGATAATGTCAGACTGATCTCATATAATCTTGAACAGGATATGTTTAATGCAATGAACAGAGAGGTTACTGAACATCATCTGTCATATACTGATTGCAATTTTGAGCAGATTGAGGGTAAGCTCATAGGCAAATTCTGAAGTAGAAACCATAGCCACTTTGCTATGGAATCGGACTATTTATAGGTAATCGACAGGGTCGATAAAAAAGCAGGAGAAAGCGTTTGGGTTAAAATAACCCTTACGCAGTTTACAACGGTGGGCAATGCCCACCGTTATGCAGTTTCTGACAACTTTGAAAAATGGGTTAAAATTTTCAAAATGGGTTAAATATTGGGTTAGAGCCTAAACTAATGCCAATTTAATGCCAAAAGTCAGTAATATGAAAATGTGTCAAAATGAAATTGGAGGTAAAAATGAATAAAACTAAAGAAAAAGAAAGATTTGCTCTATGGATCAATAAATCAACACTGGATTTAGTTGAGAAAAATTATAAGAGTGATGACTGTGCAACGAAAAATGAATTCATAGAAAAGGCTATTATTTTTTATTCAGGATATTTAACAACAGAGGATAACGAAAAGTATCTTCCAAATATTCTTACTTCAACTCTCAAATCAATAGTAGCAGAAAGCACTAATAGGACTAACAGATTATTATTTAAACTAAGTGTTGAGCTTGCTGTTGCTATGAATGTAATTGCTTTTGCTAATGATGTTAACATGGCAGACATTGATAGTATGAGAGGTGCTTGTGTTAAAGCAATCAAAAAGAATAATGGTAACTATAAATTTGAAGATGCTATGAAGTGGCAGAACAAGGCTTAAATCTATGGCAAGGATAGTAACTAAATTTAAATATCTTAAACCTAACAGGAAACAATCTGCTGGTGGATATGCAAAATATGTTGCTACTCGTGATGGTGTAGAAAAGATAGATGACTCAAAAAGATTTCTGCCAGTTACAGTTCAACAGAAAAAAGCTATAGAAAATCTATTAAAGAATTTCCCAGACAGCAAAAATATGTTAGAGTATCAGGACTATGTAAGTAAACAAACCATAGGAAGTGCAACTGAATTTATTTCAAGAGCCATTGAAGATAATGCTTATGAAATTGAGGGCAGAGAAAACTATGCTAAATATATTGCAACCAGACCGAGAGCAGAAAGGTTTGGCTCACATGGTTTATTTACTGATGACGGAGTTCCTGTTCAGCTAACAAAAGTAATGGACAATCTAAATAATTATAAGGGTAATATCTGGACAGTCATTATTTCGTTGCAACGAGAGGATGCAGAGAGGCTTGGTTTTAATACTGGTGAGAGGTGGAGAGATATGCTTCGCACACAGACAGAAACTCTATCTAAAAATTTTAAGATTCCAATGTCAAATCTTAAATGGTATGCAGCTTTCCATAATGAAGGTCACCATCCTCATATTCATATGATTGTGTATTCTGAAAACCCAGATGATGGATATCTATCTCAAAAGGGTGTTGAAAATATTCGTTCTGCTGTTGCCAGAGATATTTTTGCTGATGACTTATACGCTGTCTATGAAAGACAAACAGAACAGAGAGATACTCTTCGTGCTGACAGCAGAGAACTTATAGCTGACATAGTTTCTAAAATCAATGATGGTAGTTATGATAACAAGGTTGTTGAAGAACTACTTGTAAAACTTGCTGACAGACTTTCAAAAACAAGTGGTAAAAAAGTTTATGGTTATCTGAAATCTGATGTAAAAGATATAGTTGATAATATAGTTAGAGAACTTTCAAATGATGAAAACATATCAAAACTATATGACCTATGGTATGATCAGAGAGAAAATATCATAAGGACTTACACTGATGAAATGCCAGAGAGAATACCTCTTGTAGATAACAAGGAGTTTAAACCTATCAAGAATGTAGTAATTAAAGAAGCTATGAATATTAATCTCATTAGGTTTAACCTTGAAATGGATGACGATGAAGTGTTCAAAGAACCACCGGAAACTCTTGAAGAAGATTATGATATCGAAACTGAGTATATTAAAGCTGAACAAGGTGATGCAGTATCTCAGTATAAACTAGGCAAGGATATATTCTATGGTATTAAAAGCGAACAAAATATAGATGAAGGATTAGAATATCTTATTAGTTCAGCTGAGCAAGGATATTTATATGCACAGTATCTTATTGCAAAGGAACTACTTTCAGGTGAATACATTGAACAGAATATTGACAGAGCAATAGAAATGCTTGAAGATTTGTCTGACAGAGGTTCCACTCTTGCAGATTATAAACTGGGCAAGTTGTATTATGATGGTGAGTTTGTTCCAAAAGATTTGTTGTCAGCGAGAAGATATTTATTAAGTGCAAGTGATGATGGAAACAGACTTGCTGATTATCTTATTGGGAAAATGTATCTGGATAAGAAGAACTATTACAATGCAATGCTTTATCTTGAGAGGTCAGCATCTGACGGGAATCAGTATGCACAGTATCTACTTGGAAAGATGTTATTACAGAATGGAGAAGTTGAAAAAGCAATCTTATACCTGACTATGGCATCTCTGCAAGGTAATAAGTATGCCACTAACTTATTAAACCATTACAATAGTGGTAGAAGTCCTGCAATTGCCTTAACATCAATCCGACTGCTACACCACCTTAGCAAAATTATCAGAAACAGCCTTAATGATAAAAACAAGGATAATCTACAGCAACAGGTCGATAAGAAAATTATGCAGAAGATTGAAGAAAAGAAAATGGCACAAGGTTTACATTAAAACCTTATGCCATTTGTTTTTAAATAAAATTCTCCACCAAGAGATAACTGTACCCAAATGGTGGATAGTCCGTACTGTCACCATGGTAGGAGTAATAGAATAACCCATAGTAAGATATTATAATATACAGAAAAAATAATAGTATATATCTATGTATAAAAAGAATGGAAGTGATAATTTGAGTTATATAAAATACTCTGATGATGAAATCTTAAGAGTGGGACAACTAAGTATTTCTGATTTGCTTATTAAACAAGGTGAAACACTAAGAAAGTCAGGATCTGAAATGGAGTGGAACTATGGTGGACAGAAAATATCTATCAGAGAAAATTACTGGTATAATCATTATGAACTAATCGGTGGTAACACAATAAGTTTTGTTATGAAGTATATGAATATGAGTTTCAGAGAAGCTGTAGCATTTCTACTTGGAACAGATATCAGACAGATCATCTATATACCAGAGAAGAAGAAACAGAAAAAGGTTTTAAAACTGCCTAAAGCAAACAGCAGAATGAAAAGAACCTATAAGTATCTTTGTGACTACAGAAAGATATCTCCGTATATTGTTTCATTCTTTGCAAACAGAACTAAGATTTATGAAGATGTAAGCTATCACAATATTGTGTTCGTAGGATATGATAAAAAAGGAATTCCTAAACACGCACATCTCAAAGGTTCATATCCTGGAAACAAGTTCAAAGGCACTTGTGCTGGAAGTGAACCAGAGTATAGCTTTCATCATATTGGAACTAATGAAGATATTTATTTGTTTGAATCTCCAGTGGATATGCTTTCATATATGACAATGCACTATGGTGAAAATAATGGTAGTTCATATGCAGCATCCTGTTCTGTATCAGACAGGGTGCTTTTTCAATGTCTTGAAGATTATCCACACATTAAAAATGTTTTTCTCTGTTTCGATAATGACAAAGCTGGTCAAGAAGCAAACGAAAGAATCAGAGAGAAACTTTTAGATATGGAATACAATGTAAAAATCCTTATTCCAAAATTAAAAGATTGGAATGAGGACTTAGTGAAAGAAGGTGAAAACAAATGTCAAACGATGGAATAACAATAATGATAATTGCAGTAGGTTTACTATTTGCATTTATTTCTGGTGTTATGGTTTTATCAAACAGATATAATCTCAATAACATAAAAAACAAAACTGTTGGTGACGGACAGCATGGTACAGCTCGATGGGCGAAGCGAGGAGAAATAAAAAAGACCTACAAACACATTCCTTTTGAACCGGAATTATGGCGCAAGAATGAGAAAGCCAGACCAACAGAACAAGGAATTGTAGTGGGTTGTAGAAACAGTAGAGGAAAAACAATAGCAATGGTAGATACAGGAGATGTCCATGCTCTTATGATTGGTGCTGCTGGTGTTGGTAAAACAGCATATTGGTTATATCCTTGCATTGAATATGCCTGTGCTACTGGTATGTCTTTTCTGACGACTGATACAAAAGGGGATCTGCTACGAAACTACGGTACTATTGCTGAAGATTATTATGGCTACAAAATATCTGTAATAGACTTGCGTAATCCAACACGAAGTAATGGTAATAATCTTTTGCACCTTGTAAACAAGTATATGGATTTATACAAACAGCATCCAGAAAAGTTGGTGTACAAAGCGAAATGTGAGAAATATGCGAAGATTATAAGCAAAACAATTATTATGAATGGTACAAGTGGTGATTTCGGTCAGAACAGCTACTTCTACGATTCTGCTGAGGGATTACTCACAGCATCAATTCTGTTAGTATCAGAGTTTTGTAAACCAGAGGAAAGACATATTGTTTCTGTATATAAAGTCATACAAGAATTACTTGCAAAGCCTACTCCTAAAAGCAAGAATTACTTTCAACAGCTTATGGAACATCTTCCGGAGAATCACAAAGCAAAATGGTTTGCAGGTGCAGCCTTGAACTCTGGTGATCAAAGTATGGCGTCTGTTATGAGTACAGCACTATCAAGACTCAATGCTTTTCTCGATTCAGAGTTGGAACAGTTGCTTTGTTTTGATACAGAACTTGATGCAGAAGAATTCTGTAAAAATAAAAGTGCAATCTTTGTAATTATGCCAGAAGAAGATCCCGGTAAATTCTTTATGGTAAGCCTTATCATTCAGCAGTTATACAGAGAAATCCTTTCAGTAGCAGATGAGAATGGTGGTAAACTTGAAAATCGTTGCGTTTTCTTCTGTGATGAATTTGGAACTTTGCACAAGATAGAATCTGCAGAAATGATGTTCTCTGCATCTCGTTCAAGACGATTACAGATAGTACCAATAATACAGTCATTTGCGCAACTTGAAAAAAATTATGGCAAAGAGGGAGCAGATGTAATTGTTGATAATACACAGCTAACTATCTTTGGTGGATTCGCTCCTAACTCAACATCTGCAGAAGTAATATCTAAAGCACTTGGTAGCAGAACCGTAATGTCAGGTTCTGTAAACAGAGGTAAGGATAATGCATCACAGTCTATTCAGATGATAGAGCGACCTCTGATGACACCAGATGAACTTAAGAATTTACCAAAGGGTACTTTCGTTGTTATGAAAACAGCGTTTCATCCCATGAAAGTGAAACTAAAACTTTTCTTTAAGTGGGGGATTAACTTTGAAGAATCATATATAGTAGAAGAAAATTGTAACAGGGAAGTCATGTATGCGAACAGACAAGAACTATTTGATGCAGTTATAAATAAATACCATCCAGAGTTAATTGTTCCTAAGAGAAAAGAAAAATCTGTGACTCGCCAAAATACACCAGAGGAAGTATCAGAGAAAGGCGATGAGGGCGTTGAACTGAAGAAATCAACAGATAATTCTAAACCAAAAGAATCAAATGCAAAAAATATGTCAGAAAAGAAAAAGGAATTTAATGTGCCAGAATTTGAGGATGAAACCGATATGGGGAAAGTATCTGAGTGTGAAGAAAAGTCGGCACATAAGCCAAATGTGGCGAAGTCTGAGGGAGGTGTGAGCGATGGGCAGACTTGATTTTATTTACAAGATGGATTTACCACACAGAGCATATGTAGTCTATTTATATCTTTATGACAGAGCCAACAAAGACGGTATATGCTGGCCATCTGTAAATCGTATTGCAGAGGATACAAAACTATCTCCTTCAACAGTCAGACGAGCAATAAAAGACTTACGAAAAGCAGAACTTGTAAGAACTGAACAACGTTATAGGGTTAGGGGCGAGTATAGTAGTTTGCTTTATATTTTAAAAGAAAAGTAGTACCCTCGAAATAGGGATATATATTATTTAAGAGATTTGTCTTTTGAGGGATTGTCAATTTTTAATCAGTATGATATACTGATTATGCCCTGATAAGAAATGTATATAAATGATATTAGTAGGTGTAAGAAAAATGAGTAAGAAAGTATATGGCAGACCCGCTGGACGATTAAAAACAGCAAAAATTGAAATTGCAATTGAACCAGATATCAAAGAAGAATTTATGTATCTTTTACAGAACGAAGGAAAAAAAGCTTCTATAGAAATTGGAATTTGGATACGTGAATATATAAAAACCCGAAAGGAGCAAGATAGAAAATGAGAATTTTATCTTTGTTTAGCGGGTGCGGTGGATTAGATAAGGGATTTGTAGACACTGGATATGATGTGGTATGGGCAAATGATTTTGATAAGTATGCAGTGCAAACATATAAAGCAAACTTCGGAAATTATATTGTTTTAGGAGATATTAATAATATTGAAATTTCTGAGTTGCCAGCATTTAATATGTTGATTGGAGGATTCCCTTGTCAGCCGTTTAGTATGATGGGTGAAAAAAGAGGATTTGAAGATGCAAGAGGTACATTGTTCTTCAGAATAGCAGAGATTTTGAAGTACAAAATTGATAACAATGAAAAACCACGTGTGGTTGTTTTGGAAAATGTTAGGTCATTAAAAACACATAACAAAGGAAAGACTTTTAAAACTATTCTTTCTATTTTAGAAAATGATTTGGGATATAAAGTATTTTATGATGTTTTAAATACAGCTGATTATGGTATCCCCCAAACAAGAAATAGAACATATATTGTTTGTTTCGCAAACGAAAATGCTAATTTTATTTTTCCGAAAAAGCAAACTTTAGAAAATACATTGCAAGATTTGCTGGAAGAAGATGTTGATGATAAATACTTTTTATCTGAAAAAATTATGCCGACAATATTGTCTGACGGAACTGGTGGATATAAAGCAAAATCTGAAATTGACTTGAAAATTGCAAGGCCTCTTTGTGCGACAATGGCAAAGATGCATAGAGCGTGTCAAGATAATTATGTTACTCAAAATGGTAGAGTCAGAAGATTGACACCAAGAGAATGCGCTAGATTACAAGGCTTTGGTGATGATTTCATAATACCTGTTTCTGACTCACAAGCGTATAAACAGTTTGGAAATGCTGTAACGGTTAATGTATCTCGTGCGGTTGCTCAAGCTGTGAGAAATCATTTAGAAGAGTTAGGAGAGTGGGAATAATGAGCCAATTTGATGTGGATATTGCAGAAATATTGGCAATACTCAGACTTTCATATGTTCCTAAAAGGGAATCAGATAATTCCAACGATGTAATACAAAAATTATCGGAAACGACTAATAATGAAGTTCTTGATGGAAGAGGAAAAGCATATAAAGAACATTTGTTTTCTAAAGAGGAAGTGGGCTTACTCTCATCATTATTTGATGATTGTTGTTCAGAGAAAAAATGTTCATCCTGTCCTATTTCAAAGTATTGCAATACTTATATTAATTATAGAATAAAAAATTATGATAAGAATGCACCCAAAATGATTGATTTATTCTGTGGAGCTGGAGGATTATCGCTTGGTTTTACACAAAATGGTTTTATTACCAGTTTAGCGAATGATATTGAGTCGTGTTGTGTTGACACCTATGCTCATAATCATCCGGAGATTCCTAGAGAAAATATTGTTTTAGGAGATATAAATGATGTTATTGCAAATCTAAACTCGTTATTGAGATTTAGCAATGTAGATATTGTTATAGGCGGTCCTCCCTGTCAAGGATTTAGTATGGCAAATAGGCAACGTTTGATTGATGATCCACGCAACAAATTATACAAAAGTTATGTTAAAGTATTAACTATCGTAAAACCAAAGTTTTTTGTAATGGAAAATGTCAAAGGTATGTTATCAGCTTCATCGCAGGTGATCGAAGATTTTCAAAGGATTGGTTATAGTGTATCATGCAGAATACTAAATGCAAAGAATTTCGGTGTCCCACAAAACAGAGAAAGATTAATATTTATCGGGAACAGACTCGGTGTAGATAATGATAATATTTTCGATGAAATAATGGAGCAATCACACTCAATAAACTCCTATGTATTAGCAGATGCATTATATGGGCTGCGTCCTTTAGAAGCTTCAAGAAAGAGAAATTCTACTGAGATAGACACAGAAGTATCTGGACGAAAAATTGATTACTATAATCATTGTGATAGTGATTATTTGGATTTAATCAACATGGGTCAAAAATGCAAATTAGCTTTTAATCATAAAGCTAGATATAACAACGATAGGGATATAGAGATTTATGGCAGATTGAATCCAGGTGATAAATCTGATGATCCAAAAATTAAAGATATTATGCCTTATACTAGAAGAAATAATATATTCAAGGATAAGTATTATAAGCTCGATCCCGATAAGGTATGTAAAACTATTACCGCACATATGAAGTTCGATTGTAATATGTACATCCATCCAAATCAAGCACGAGGGCTAACCCCGAGAGAAGCAGCAAGAGTTCAATCTTATCCAGACGGTTATTTTTTTAGAGGTGCATATACAAAAACTTATATGCAGATAGGAAATTCGGTTCCACCACTATTGAGCCGAGTAATAGCAAAAGTTATTAAAAAGTATTTAAAAAGTGAGGAATAACTATGGCAAATTTGGGAGTTAAGGTTACACACTTCTTAGAAAAGTTTTATAATATAAAGGAAGACATCAACATTAAAGGTTTATATGAAATACGAGAAAAAGACGAACCAAATGGTGATTTGTTGTGGTATGTTTTTAGTAGCAATAATGCTACTTATCATAGTTCAGGAAAAGATTGTGTAATTAGAGATATTAATCAGTCAAACTCTGCATATTTTGATAGGTTAAAGGGTGCTTTTGAAAAAGCTAACGAAGAAAACAAAAAAATTTTTTGGTTGGTATTAGTTTATGGTGATGGCATTGGTTTGTCTCCTACAGGATATGATTGGATTGCATCAGTTGAATTGAAAGTGTCTCTTGACTCTATTACAGCAAGTTTGAATATGAAATACTATCCTGTAGGTAAAGGGTATAATGGATATTTCGAACCATGTTATAAAAGAATAGATCAAAACAAATACTTCAATACATCGTTCATAAGTTGCAAAGACAAAAATGGAGAGTTTACATCTGAGTATATTAATGCATATTTTAATATTTACGATAATAGACCTTATAGATATACAATTGTAGATGATGCAGAAACGGATGAGAATAACCTTGTTAAAGATATTGAGTTGTTGAGAGGGGAAAACATTCTACTTTATGGTGTACCAGGTTGTGGAAAGAGTCATTATATAAAACAGAATTACTGCAGAGATGAAAAGTATATGGAAAGAATAGTATTTCATCCTGACTATACATATTCTGATTTTATCGGGCAAATCTTACCTGTCTCTAAGGAAGGGGTAATTAGTTATCCCTTTACGCCAGGACCTTTTACCAGAATAATGAAGAAGGCTGAAAATGATAAAGATAATTATTATTATCTTATTATCGAAGAAATCAATAGAGGCAATGCTCCAGCAATATTTGGAGAAGTTTTTCAATTGTTGGATAGAAATGAGAATGGTGAAAGTGATTACGGAATTAATAATGCTGATATAGCTAAAGAAGTTTATGGTGATGAAACATATAGTGTAAAAATTCCAAAGAATTTATTTATTTTAGCAACAATGAACACAGCGGATCAAAATGTATTTACACTTGATACAGCATTCAAAAGAAGATGGAGATTAAAATCTATAAAGAATGATGTTGATAATGCTGTCCATGCAAATAGTAGTATATGTAATACAAAAGTGGTATGGGGTGAGTTTACCAAAAAAATTAATGATAAAATTATAGAACTAGGTGAAGGAAACTTAGGTAGTGAAGATAATCGCTTAGGTGCATATTTTTTAAAGCCAGAGGATTTACATGATGAAGAAACTTTTGCTGAAAAAGTTCTTATGTATCTTTGGAATGATGCGTTTAAGTTTGATAAGACTGAGGTTTTCAAACCACAATATAGGACTCTTGAAGATTTGATAGAGGGTTTTAAATCTGTAAAGTTTGAAGTGTTTTCAGATGATTTTAACTTTGATAGTACATTGGTTGGAACTGATTTGCAAGATGTTACAGTAGATGAGTATTTGTCTGACAAAGAAGAAAATATGATATCACTATACGAAGAGTTGATGAAATTAGTTAAGGATAAAATAAATAACGTAACTGCTTATTCGATACCTAGTAAGGCTTACATAGGTCTTTCTGTGCCAAATATGAAAAGAAGTAATTTTGTTGACCTTGATTTAAAGAAAGACAAAATTGTTGTCTCGTGCGAGAAACCTAATGATCCAAGTTTAGAAGCTTTAGTAGATAGTAAAAGTGATAAAGGTGCCTATAATCATAACTATCGTTATTATTTATCTGATGAAAAACAACTTTCAGAGGCAGTACAGATTATCATAGAATCATATGATATACTTAAATTAGGAGAATAATATGTTAAAACAATATTGCCGATTAAGTGATTCTCAATCTGATAATTTTGTAGGATTGAAATTTATAAATGGAGAACCAATCGTTATATTTCCAAGAGGGTACAGATTATCAGGAGATGAGAAACAAGTTCGCAAAGATATTGTTCGCTTGCTAGCTACTTTAAATAGGTTTAGTGGAAGATGTGAAGGAGAGAAAACATTTAATTCTATTGGTGAAATGAATTTATCTATGCCAATTCAATCATATCAATATATAATATATGATTTTCTTGCTCATGGATATTATACAGAAAAGGAAGTAGATTACCATATAAACAACAAAGGCAAGGTTAATTGGAAACGCACAATTCAAAAAATTACTCCACAAATCAATAACAACAATATAGTATATTTGAATTTTGTAACAAGAAAAAATAAAATCAAGGATAATAATATTATTACAAAGATCCATGAATATTGTGTTTATGAAAGTTTTACGCGCTTTGGATGGCTTTTTTTGAGTAATGATATCCTGCCTAAAAAACCATCTATAAAGTTAAATAAAAAAGCATTTCTAATTATACTAAAAGAAGCGTTAGGCAATACTTTCAATGATAATAAGAAAATGCTATTTCAAAGTATGATAAATATTATTAGTTATGTAGATGAAAACACAAACGATAAATTAAATGACTCTTTTGGTGTTAATCAATTTGAGTATATTTGGGAAAATATGATAGATCATATTTTTGGTGAAGAAAATAAAGAGATTTATTTTCCTCATGCAAATTGGCATATTTTACAAGATAAAGGTTATAAAAAAGAAAGTAGTCCTTTAGAACCAGATACTATTATTAAGTTTAATAATAAATACTATATTATTGATGCAAAGTATTATAAGTATGGCATTACAAGAAATCCTATGCATCTTCCTACTACGTCTTCTATAGAAAAACAAATTGTTTATGGAGAATATATCCAACAGAAATTTGACATTGGTGACGAGAAAATATATAATGCGTTCATCTTGCCTTTTGATAGTAAAGGTAATAATTATCCATATGAGTTTGTTAGTGTAGGAACAGGTAATTGGAATAATCATAACAGAAATTATGATTTTGTATTAGCAATACTTTTAGATACACGATATATCATTAATACTTATTCTAAACATAATGTTAGTGAAATAGAACGACTAACCAATCTTATAGAAGAATCACTAGATAATTATTTACATAACTTTGAAAAGTAAGGAACTCCGTGTTATTATGATGAAAAAGAGTCGTCACAAACTGAATAACCAGCTATAAGTTTTAGATAATTGTTTGTATATCTCTTTTTTAGGATTTACACAAGAGAGCATAGTGTTGAAAAATTCTTGAATGGCATCGTTTCTGTTACCTCAAACTTTAGTTGATCTGTAATATCTTGTAGTTACAATTGGGAACAAAATAATTATTAAAACTTTTTAGAATTATAGAAAAGTTTTATAGATAGGAGATTGGTGACAGTTGTATATTAGCGAAATAAAAGAAATAAAAAATTATAGAAATTTGTCAGAAAAAGAAGTGTCGTTTGATAAATCACTGAATTTTATTATTGGTGAAAACAATATTGGTAAAACAAATATCCTTGAACTTATTAACATTCTTTTTGGTGTTGGAAAATTTGCAGAATCAGATTTTAATAATGTGTTGGAACCAATACGTGTTGTAATAACTATAAAATATGAAGACGAAGCTATCGGCTTTTTTGAAGATAATTTTGATGTGGATGATAGTAATGCTATTACGCTTATAGCAAAACAAGATTCGATTGAGGAAAGAATTATATACTATCATGATACTCCTAATTTGACGAAAATTAGTTCTTCAATTATTAGAAAACTAAATGTAGTTTATTACTATGCACAACGTATGCCGTCAAAAGAGATTGATTTTAGAAAAACTAGTGGTTCAGGAAGAGTATTAAATTATTTAATTCAAAAAA
>ERZ780228.367-NODE-367-length-43952-cov-7.836458_pt1 | contig 43952 bp, 39 predicted proteins | sample MGYA00511015_ERZ780228 | MGnify/ENA primary metagenome ERZ780228 (study PRJEB29588, sample SAMEA2161897) | human gut metagenome | biome: human gut; feature: human-associated habitat; material: faeces | place: Denmark | collected 2008/2010 ...
TTTGTCCCACCCCCAGCCGTAGCGGCTAGTGCAGAAGGCCAGGAAGATAAGGCTGCCTAAAGGCAGGATATTGTTGCTGACGAGGAAGTCTTCTAGATCCAGCACGCAGGTGCCTTTGCCCAGAGGCTCAAAGCCGCTCCAGATATTGAAGCCGAAAACGCAGGGCAGGGACAGCAGAATCATGCCGATAACAGCAAAGGGGATGAGGCGACGGCGGTCACCGCCGGTCAGCTCGCAGATGCTGGAGATAATCATTTCGAATACGGCAATAACAGTGGACATTGCCGCAAAGAGCATGAAGAGGAAGAAGAGAGTGCCCCAGATACGTCCGCCGTTCATAGCGTTGAAAACGTTGGGCAGGGTGATGAAGAGCAGGTTAGGGCCTGCATCCGGCTGGATACCAAAGCTGAAGCATGCCGGGAAGATAATCAGACCGGCAACTATTGCTACGAAGGTATCGAGGAACATAATCCACAGCGCTTCGTTGGTGAGCTTCTGCTCCTTGCCGATGTAGCTGCCGAAGATGGACAGAGAGCCCATGCCGATGCTCAGCGTGAAGAAGGCCTGGCCCATAGCAGCGAAGATTACCTCGCGTACACCATGCTCGGCAATTTTGCTGAAGTCGGGGTAGAGGTAATATTTGAGGCCGGCTTCACTGCCCGGAAGCAGCATGGAGTTGGCGGCAAGCACAACCATCAGCACGATGAGGAAGGCCATCATAATCTTGGTGATGCGTTCAACGCCGTTGCGAACGCCCATGTAGCAGACGCCGAAGCAGAGCATGATGATGATTGCCATGTTGCCGGCCATAGTTGCAGGGTCCTGCAGCAGAGCGCCGAAAACGCCTTTGATGCCCTGAGCGTCAAGACCGGAAAGATCACCGACAGCCATTTTGTAGAGGAAATAGAGCATCCAGCCGCTGACGGTGGTGTAGAACATCATCAGGATGATATTGCCGGCAATAGTTACATATTTGAACAGATGCCATTTAGTTCCCTTTGGCTCCAATGTGTCGAAGGATTTTGCCGGACTGCGTCTGCTGGCGCGGCCGACAGCGAATTCCGCTACCATGATGGGCAGGCCCAACAGCAGCAGGAAGCACAGGTAGATGAGCACAAAGGATGCGCCGCCATATTGACCTGTGACGAAAGGAAAGCGCCAGACGTTGCCTAAACCAATGGCACAGCCGGCAGAAATCAGGATAAATCCCAGGCGTGAAGAAAAGCTTTCACGTTCCATAATACATATCGACTCCCTTACTTATACAATAATAGTATATAGTATAAGCTATTATCCTGTTTTTAGCAAGCTAAAGAGAAATAAAAGCTGTTGCAGGCTGCAGTAAAGGCGAATTTGATATAGGTCGGGCAGGAATATTAAATATAACAAATCGTTATAACATTTAACTTGACTATCGGCAGTACCTATTTTATAATAGCCTCACACACAGAGATGGGTTTTGTGTGTAGAGGAGAATTAAAATGCAGAAAAAGTATCTTATTATTTTGAGTACTGTCGTTTTATCTTTATGCGGTGCTGCCAGCTTGGTTTACTATGATGCTCTTTTGAGAGCTTAGCTAAATTTAAGCGGCAGCAATTTACATCCGGCAATCGCAGCTGCAGGACATTATCAGAAATATAAAATGTCTGCAGGATTACCCCACCCGGATGCCAATAATAATTACAAGGCGTAAGCAACGGAGCTTACGTCTTTTTTTTTCTGCCCGCAAACGCTTGCGGGTGTGTTGGCATATAATTATAGCAAGGAATTTTCTTCGCACGGAGTTTGGCAACATGATATAATATAATTAATATAGACTGTCTGTTATTAGCTTGTTAAAAGTAAATATAGTATAGGTTAAAAGAATACGCATTGACACTCTGGTTTAAACGAAGGAGGGATGAAGCAATGCTGTTAGGTATTGATGTAGGCGGAACCTTTACGGATGCTGTGGTGCTGAGGCAGGGCGAGGTAGTGGCGCAGGCCAAGCGCGCGACGACGCATGATGATGTGCTGCAGTGTGTGCTGGCGGCGCTGGATGCGGTGCTGCAGCCGGGAATGGCGCAGAAGCTGGAGCGTGTGGTAATATCCAGCACTATCGTGACCAACGCTTTGACCGAGGGCAGCCTGCCGCCGGCGTTTTTGGCAATTATCGCCGGACCGGGCATGAACGTCAAGGGACATCTGCCGGTAACACCGTACTATCTGTCGGGTTATGTGGACCATCGTGGCAAGATTACGGCTAATATCGATTGGAGCAGGCATCAGGAGCTGCTGCGGCGCAAGGGCAGCGGTGTGTGCGCTGTGAGCGGCAAGTTTTCCGTGCGTAATCCGCAGCTGGAATATCAGGCGGAGCATGAGCTGAAAAAATGCGGCTACAGCAAGGTGTTCTTGGGCAGCGAGCTGAGCGGTGAGCTGAACTTTGTGCGCCGCAGCAATTCGGCCTATTTTTCCGCGCAGGTATATGAGCTTTTCGCGCGCTTCTGCAGACGCATCGAGCGTGCTCTGGCAGAGCGCGGTATCAGCGCTCCGGTACATATTCTGAAAGCGGACGGCGGTACGCTGCCGCTAGAGGCAGCCTTGCAGCAGCCTGTGGAGGCTGTGTTTACCGGTCCTGCTGCTTCCGTACTGGGCATAGAGGCGCTGTGTGCTCCCCAAGTGAACAGCATCTCGCTGGATGTGGGTGGCACTACTACCGACATTGCCTTCTGGGAGAACGGCCTGCCGCTGATGGCCCGCAAGGGAGCGGCCGTTGCCGGTTATCCTACGGCGGTGCGAGCCTTTCATATGCGCAGCATCGGCATCGGCGGCGACAGCAGGCTGCATAAGACGGAAAACGGTTATGTTGTCGGTCCTGAGCGCGAAGGTCCCGCTGCCGCTGTCGGCGGCAGCATAGCGACGCTGAGCGATGCGCTGATTACAGCAGGCTATGTGCATTTCGGTGACGAAGAGCGGGCACAGGCGGCGATTGCCGCTCTGGGCGGCGAACCGCAGGCGGAAGCACGCAGGATTGTGGCTGCCGCTGTTGAGCAGATAAAGACGACGATTCGGGAAATGCTGGACGAATGGGCCAAGCAGCCCGTATATACGGTTAACGATGTTATCAAGGGCACGGAATTTATCCCGCAGCAGCTGATTGGCGTCGGCGGCGGCGCACCGGGCTTAATCAGGGCGCTGGGCGAATCTATGGCGCTGCCGGTGGATATTCCTGCCGGAGCGATGGTGGCGAACGCTATCGGCGCAGCGGTGGCAAGGCCTACGCTGAGCGCAGGACTCAGAGCGGATACTACCGACGGCTATTATATTATTCCTGAGGGCGGAAAACGCGAAGCTTTGCCGCGACGCTTCAATAAGCAGGCGGCAGAGGAGCTGCTCGCAAGCTGGCTGCGGGAGCAGACGGCGCAGTGGCAGCTGCCCGACCAGGAAACGGAGCTTATCAGCTACGAGCATTTTCATACAGTACACGGCTATTACGAGACCGGTGATATCTACAGCCTGCGCATGCAGCTGAAGCCGGGAATTCTCTATAAGGTTAGCGGCAGGGAGGTGAGCTTCTGATGGCAAAGAATACCTTGGGATTAGTATTTTTCCCTGCGTTTGACTGGATGATCAGCCCCGGTCACCCCGAACGGCAGGAGCGCTTATTATATACGCGTGACCAGCTGGAGGAGGAGGGCCTGTTCGATTGCGAGGAGATTAAGGAATATCGCCCGCGTCTTGCTGAAATCGAGGATCTGCAGCGTGCGCACGTAGGCGTGCCGGCGATTGCACGCTTGATTACGCCGGCACACCTGACCTCTGCGGGAGGCTGTCTGGCGGCGGCCGATGCCGTAATGCAGCGGGAGGTGCAGCGTGCCTTTGCTCTTGTGCGTCCGCCGGGACACCATGCTATGCGTGTAGTACACGGAATCCGTGGTTTTTGTACTATTAATATTGAAGCAATAATGGTAGAATATTTACGTAGCAGGTATAATATCCGCAGGATTGCTGTTGTGGATACCGACGTGCATCACGGCGACGGCTCGCAGGATGTGTTCTACCATGATCCCGATACACTGTATATCTCCTTCCATCAGGACGGGCGCACCTTGTATCCGGGCACAGGCTTTCCTAATGAAGCAGGCAGTCCTGCGGCCTGGGGCACGAACATCAATCTGCCCTTGCTGCCGGGAACAGGCGACGAAGGACTGCACCGTCTGTATGACGGCTTAATCACGCATATTCTGGAGGACTTTCAGCCGGAGCTGATTATCAACAGCGCCGGGCAGGATAACCATTTCAGCGACCCGCTGGCTTCCATGCAGGTGACAGCACAGGGCTATGCGCGTCTGGCGGATAAGCTGCAGGCTGATATTGCGGTGCTGGAGGGCGGTTATTCGATTGAAAGCGCCCTGCCTTATGTCAACACCGGTATTATTCTGGCGATGGCAGGCATGGATTACAGCAAGGTGGTGGAGCCTGATCTGCGCGGACTGCGGCCGCAGGATGAGCGCTGCAATAAGCGCGTAGACCAGCTTATTGCCGAGGTCGGCGATTTGTACTTCAATCGTGAGCGCACGAGCAAGGAATTGCTGAAGAAATGCGGTAATATCTGGCAGCGCAGCAAGCATATCTACTACGATGAGGAGGGTATCCGCGAGGAGCAGGTGGAAAGCGTGCATTATTGCGAACGCAAGGCCTGCCGCGGTTATTTTACCCTGCAGACGGCGGCCGAAGGGACGCGCTTTGGCGACCAGAGCGCTTTCATTACCTGCCTGACGCGCGAAATCTGTCCGCATTGCCGGCAAAAGGCCTACGATGCAGCGCTGGCAGAAAAGAAGCGCGGCCGCTGGCAGTATGTGCTGGTGCAGGACATTGCCACAGGTACAGTAGAAAATCTATAAATAATAAGCATTAGGACGCCGGCAAATAAATATGCGTCTTAAGCTGAGAATCGAGGTTAAATAATGATTAATGAATTGGTTGTAGCTACCCATAATCAGGGCAAGGTGGAAGAGTTTAAAACTTTAATGAAGGATTTGCCTATTGATATCAAATATCTGGCAGATTTCGACGCAGTGGAAGCACCGGCGGAAACAGGCCGCACCTTTGCTGCCAATGCCCGCCAAAAGGCTACCTATTACGCAAAGAAGCTGGGCAAGACCTGTATTGCCGATGACTCCGGCTTAGAGGTGCTGGCGCTGGACGGTGCTCCCGGTGTGCGCAGTGCGCGCTATGCCGGCGAAAAGGCCAGCGACGAGGACAACAACAATCTGCTGCTGCACAATATGAAGTTTCAGGTTAAGCGTACCTGCCGCTTCCGCTGTGCGCTGTGTGTAGCACAGCCCGACGGCAAGGTGCTCAATGAGGTAGACGGCATCTGCGACGGCATGCTGCTGCATGAGCCTTTAGGTGAAAACGGCTTCGGCTACGACCCGCTGTTCTGGTCCACCGAGCTGCACAAGGGCATGGCAGAGGCTACCATGCAGGAGAAAAACAAAATCAGCCATCGCGGTAAGGCAATCCGTAAGCTGGTTGCTATCTGGAGCAAAAAGAAATGAGAATAGGCATTACGGGTGATACGCATGGCAGCGCGCAGGCGATTCGCCGCATTTTGCAGCAGACACCGCCTATCGAGCTGTGGCTGCATACAGGCGATTATGCGGCCGACGCCAACCGCCTGCATGATGCGACAGGCATCAAAACCGTGCGTGTGCGCGGCAACTGCGATTTGCTGGATGACGGCAGCAAATTTGATGAGTACATAGAAATAGAAGGCTACAAAATCTGGCTGACACACGGACACAGATATATAGAAAGAAATGTGCAGGCTGATTTGGGCTATTGGGCCAAGCAGCTGGGGCAGGATATTGTGGTGTTCGGTCATACGCATGTGCCGATGGCCGAGTATTATGCGGAAACGCTGCTGGTAAACCCCGGCAGTCCGTCCCGCCCCCGCGGCGGTTCGGAGCCTTGCTTTGCGGTGCTTACACTGCAGGCGGGGCAGACGCCGCAGGTAGAATTCTTCAAGGTCTGAGCCTTTGGTTAAGAAAATTTTGCACAGTAAGCAAAAATCTTTTGACAATTCCTCAAAATGATGTAGATTACACAGAAAATATCTTGCAAAACAGGGTAGTTTAATATACAATAAGTGTATACTATTTATCGGACGGAGCTAATGATTTTTTAGACAGCTTACGTCGGGAAATCTTGGGAGGAAAAAAAGATGACAATGACTCTGCGTGAAGAAGCTCTTAAATTACATATGGACAATAACGGCAAAATTGCTGTAGTAAGCAAGGTGCCTATTGCAACCCGTCATGATCTGGCTATTGCCTATACCCCGGGTGTAGCTGAACCCTGCAAGGATATCAAAGAGGACAAAAACCTCTCCTTCGAATATACCTGCCGCGGCAACATGGTTGCTATTATTACCGACGGTACCCGCGTACTCGGCTTGGGCGACATCGGCCCCGAGGCTGCTATGCCGGTAATGGAAGGCAAGGCTGCACTGTTCAAAACCTTCGGTGATGTTGACGCTGTGCCTGTTTGCCTCGATACCAAGGATCCGGACGAATTCATCCGCACCGTTAAGCTGCTGCAGCCTAACTATGCAGGCGTAAACCTGGAGGATATTTCTTCTCCCAAATGCTATGAAATCGAAGATAAGCTGAAAGAAATCTGCGATATTCCTGTATTCCACGATGACCAGCATGGTACCGCTATTGCCTGCCTGTCTGCTGTACTGGGCGCACTGCGCTTTGTTAAAAAAGACATTGCTACCGCTAAATTTGTTGTCAACGGCTGCGGTGCTGCCGGCAGTGCTATCGGCCGTCTGCTGGTAAACATGGGCGCACAAAATGTAATCATGGTTGACCGCTTCGGCGCTCTGTATGAAGGCATTGACGCTAAGCTGGACCGCATCCAGAGCTACTTGGCTACCGTAACCAATAAAGAACATAAGCATGGTACTCTTGCTGATGTTGCCAAGGGTGCGGACGTTATGATCGGTGCTTCCGCTCCGAACGTATTTACCAAAGAAATTATGCAGAGCATGGCTGATAAGGCTATTGTTTTTGCTCTGGCTAACCCTGTTCCGGAAACCAGCTATGATGCTGCTAAGGAAGCAGGTGTTGCAGTTGCGGGCACCGGCCGCAGCGACAGACCGAACCAGGTTAACAACGTAACCGTATTCCCGGGCGTATTCCGTGGTGCTATTGATGTACGCGCACGCGCTATCACCGAGGAGATGAAGGTTGCTGCTGTTTATGCTATTGCAGATTTGATTGACGAAAAAGACCTGCGTGAGGACTATGTAGTACCTGACGCTTTTGACCCGCGTGTTGCTCCTGCGGTTGCTGCCGCTGTAGCTAAGGTTGCTATCGAAAAGGGCCTGGCACGCAAAATTGTAGATCCTGAGGTTGTAAGAGCCAATACTGCTAAACGCATCGGCCGTTAAGCCGCAGTATACAAATATTATTCTCACAATGACAATGTGAGCTTAGGAGGATGAAAACATGAGAGAAATAAAGGTTAGTGAAGTCACTGATGTTATTGCCAAGCTGTGCATGGATTCCTGCTACTATCTCCCGCAGGAGATGATGGACAAAATCAGAAATGCCGCTGTTGAAGAAGAATCTCCTTTGGGCAGGGAAATCCTTGCTACCTTGATTGAGAACTTCGAGCTGGCTAAGAAAAAAGCTGTTCCTCTGTGTCAGGATACCGGTCTGACCGTAGTATTCCTGGAAATCGGCCAGGAAGTGCATTTCGTTGACGGCGATTTGTATACTGCCATTCATGCAGGCGTAGCAAAGGGCTACACTGAAGGCTATCTGCGTAAATCCTCTGTAGGCGACCCGGTATTTGATCGTAAAAATTCCGGTGATAATACTCCGGCAATCATCCATACCAAGATTGTTCCCGGTGAAAAGGTTAAAATTATTGTTTGCCCCAAAGGCTGTGGCAGCGAAAACATGGGCGCTTTGAAAATGTTGAAGCCGGCAGACGGCGTTGAAGGCATCAAAAAATTTGTTGTTGATACCGTGCGTGCTGCAGGCCCGAACCCCTGCCCGCCGATTACCGTCGGCGTAGGCATCGGCGGCAACATGGAGCGCGCCGCTATTTTAGCGAAATATGCGCTGACCCGTACCGTAGGCGAGCACAATAAGGATGAGCGCTATGCGGCACTGGAGGACGAGCTGCTGGAGCTGGTAAACAAAACCGGCGTCGGTCCTTCCGGCTTAGGCGGCAGCACTACCGCTCTGGCTGTAAATGTTGAATTTACCCATACCCATATCGGCGGTATGCCCTGCGCTGTAAACCTTAACTGCCACCAGGCACGCAAGGCTGAAGCAGAAATTTAAAGGAGGCGCCTGAAGATGAGTGAAGAAGCTGTAATCAAATATATCAATGCTCCGCTGACCGAAGAAACTGTCAAAGACCTGCATGCAGGTGACGTTGTACGCATCAGCGGTTATATCTACACTGCACGCGACGCTGCTCACAAGCGTTTGTATGAAGCGCTGGAGCGCGGCGAAAAGCTGCCTTTGGACCTGACCAATAATGTTATTTATTACGTTGGTCCTACTCCTGCCAAACCGGGCGAGGTTGTCGGCAGTGCCGGCCCCACCACCAGCGGCCGTATGGACAAATACACCCCGACCATGATCGAGCAGGGCATGCGCGGCATGATCGGCAAGGGCTTGCGCAGCCAGGAGGTTATTGATGCCTGCGCTAAGCATGGCGCTGTTTATTTCGTTGCTGTAGGCGGTGCTGCTGCTGTTATTACCCAATCCATCAAGAGCGAAACCATGATTGCTTACGAGGACCTGGGACCGGAGGCTATCCGCAGATACGAGGTTAAGGATTTCCCGGCAATCGTCTGCATCGACAGCGAGGGTAATGACTTCTATAAAGTTGGTATTGCCAAGTATAAAAAAGAGTAACATTATTAACAGATTAAGGGCAGGATTTTCTGCCCTTAAATTTTTTTGCGATTAATGTTGACAAAGTCACTAGGATAATATATTATAACTCTCAACTCAATAACACGCTCTTATCAAGAGTGGCGGAGGGAACAGGCCCTATGATGCCCGGCAACCAGACAAATGTTATGGTGCTACATCCTGCAAGTGTAATCTTGAAAGATGAGAGGAAGACCAGCTCCTTCCTCAGAAGGAGTTTTTTTCTTAGGCGGATGTTTTGCAAGACGTGTTAAATAAAGAAAGGGAGTAAGAAAAGATGAAAAAATTATTAGTTGCATTACTGGCATTAGTAAGCCTGGCAGTTGTTGCTGCAGGCTGCGGCGGCGGAGACAAAAAGGCAGACAACGGTGCCGACAAAAAGGTAACCCTGAAGATTGGCGCTACCGCTGTACCGCACGCTGAAATCCTGAACCAGATTAAAGGCACCCTGGCTAAAGAGGGCGTAGACCTGCAGATTATCGAATTCAGCGATTATGTAAAACCGAACCTGGCTTTGAACGATAAGGAGCTGGATGCCAACTTCTTCCAGCATGAGCCTTATCTGGATACCTTCGTTTCCGAGCGCAAGATGAATCTTGTATCCGCAGGCAAGGTACATATCGAGCCGATGGGTATTTATTCCAAGAAAATCAAATCTCTGAATGACATCCCCGAAGGCGCTAAAATCGCTATTCCGAACGACCCGTCCAACGGCGGCCGTGCGCTGGCTCTGCTGCAAAGCGCTAAGCTGCTGAAGCTGAAGGATGGCGTTGGCGTTAAGGCTACCGTAGGCGATATCGTTGGCAACGACAAGAAGCTGAAAATTGTGGAAATCGAAGCTGCTCTGCTGCCGCGTTCTATGGATGATACCGATTTGTCCGTTATCAACTCCAACTTCGCTATGGAAGCTAAGCTGAACCCGGTGAAGGATTCCCTGTTCACCGAGCCGAAGGAATCTCCGTATGCTAACATCGTAGCTGTACGCAAGGGCGATGAAAACCGTCCGGAAATCCAGAAGCTGATGAATGCTCTGCGTTCTCCCGAGGTTAAAAAGTTCATCGAGGATAAATACAAAGGCGCTGTTGTTGCAGCGTTCTAAGCAAAGCAAAACTGCTGTCGTATGTCAAAATGCGACAGCTTTTTTATATAGCAAAATTTTGTTGCCGATGCAGGCGTAATAATGATACAATTATAAAAAACAGACGGGATGCGTGTAGAACGATTTACTGCTGCGGAAAGGGGGAGCTTAGCATATGACGGAAGCTTTAAAACTGCCTGTGGGAATAGAAGATTTTGCGGAAATTCGTCAGGCGGGGTTTTATTATGTTGATAAAACAAAATTCATTGAACAGCTGCTGGATGGCTGGGGCAAGGTTAATTTGTTTACAAGACCGCGGCGCTTCGGCAAGACGCTGAATATGAGTATGCTGCGCTATTTCTTTGAGATAGGAGCAGATGCTTCGTTGTTTGACGGCCTGCAGATTGCAAAAAACAAGAAGCTGTGCGAGGAGTATCAGGGAAAATATCCGGTAATTTTTCTTTCCTTTAAGAATGTAGAGGGACTTACCTTTGCCGATGCGCAGTATCGTTTGGCTGAGCTGATTGCCGGAGAAGCGGAGCGCTTTGCTTTTTTGGCGCAGAGCGATAAGCTGACGGAAAATGAGCGAAGCTTATATTGCGGATTGACGGCGGTGCGCGAGGGACGTTATGCGTTGGCAGATGAAGTCCTTGTTTCTGCCTTGCAGCTTTTATCGAAGCTTTTATCTAAGCATTACGGACAAAAAACGGTTATTCTGCTTGATGAGTACGATGTGCCTTTGGATAAGGCCTTTCAGAATGGCTATTATAAGGAAATGGTGTCACTTATCCGCGGTATGCTCGGCCAGGCCTTAAAAACTAACGAGTTTCTGCAGTTTGCTGTGTTGACAGGCTGCCTGCGTGTTTCTAAAGAAAGCATTTTTACCGGCCTGAATAATTTTAAGGTGCTTTCGATTACCGATAACCGCTTTGATGAGCAGTTTGGCTTTACGGATGCTGAGGTGGAGCAGCTTTTGGCGGCTTATAATCTGGCAGACCATCTTGAGGAAACCAAGGCGTGGTATGACGGCTATCGCTTCGGTGATGCGGATGTTTATTGTCCGTGGGATGTTATCAACCATGTGGATGTGCTGCGCAGCAATCCGTCGGCAAAACCACAGGCTTATTGGATAAATACCAGTGGCAATGCTTTGGTGAAGCTCTTCATAGAGATGGCCGATAAATCGACGCGTGATGAACTGGAGCGTCTGGTTGCAGGCGAGGCTATAGAAAAGCATATCCGCTTGGAACTGACCTATGATGAAATAGACAGCAGCATAGATAATCTTTGGAGCGTGCTTTTTACCACCGGTTATCTTACGCAGAAGGGCGTGACAGAGGATGGCGCGTTTAAGCTGGTGATTCCTAATCAGGAGATTCGCGAGGTGTACAAGCTGCAGATTCAGGAATGGTTTAAAAAGAAGGTTTTTGCCGACACTGAGCAGCTGCAGAGCTTTTGGCAGGCTTTCGCCATGGGTGACAGTGAAGCGGTGGAGCTGTTTTTGAACAGGACTCTCAGCAATTCCATCAGCGTTTTTGATGCTAAGGGCAGGGATGAGGAAAGAGAAAATTCCTATCATATGCTTTTGGTAGGCCTGTTGGCAGGCAAGGCAGACTGGCTGGTGCGCTCTAATGTGGAAGCGGGCGAGGGCTTTGCGGATATTATTGTTGAAACAGATGATTTGGATGATGGCATAATCGTAGAGCTGAAGTATGCGCAGACGATGACGGCTATGGAGAAGAGCTGTGCGAAGGCGTTGGCGCAGATTCGCGCAAAACGCTACGCAGATTATCTGCATAATAACGGCAGAGAAAAAGTTTTGCTTTACGGCATAGCCTTCTGCAAGAAAAGATGCAAGGTTGTGGCAGAAAAGCTTTAGATGGCTTGCAGGCTTGTGGTTTTACCTGATGGTAAGGCTATGGGCCTGCTTTTTATTTTTTTGACGCATCCGCCTGCAAAATATGCTATACTTAAAGAAAAACTAATCTTAAAATCGTGAGGTAGAATATGCGTAAATATGCAAAATTTTTCGTAACCCCGAAGGGAGAGCGTGCCGCACGCGGCGGTCATCCCTGGGTGTTTGGTGAAGAGGTAACTAAAATTGAAGGCGAGTATGCCAACGGTGATCTGGTGGATGTAGTAACGTCTAAGGGCAAGTATTTGGGCACCGGTTTTGTGAACGACCATTCCAAAATCCGTGTGCGCATTATTTCCACCAATACCAATGACAAGTTTGACGAAGCCTTTTGGGAGCGCCGTCTGCGCTATGCGCTGGATTACCGTCTGACGGTTATGGGCGAGCGTGATTTTAACTGCTGCCGCCTGATTTTCGGCGAAGCGGATATGTTCCCCGGCCTGACCGTAGATCGCTACAATGATCTGCTGGTAACGCAAACCCTGTCCTTGGGTATTGAAATGCGCAAGCAGATGCTGTTTGAGCTGCTGATTAAAATTTTGCGCGAGATGGGACAGGAAATCCGTGGCCTGTACGAGCGCAATGACGTAAGAATCCGCCTGCTGGAGGGCATGGAGGAGGGCAAGCACTGGTTTGCTACCGATTTGTGCCCCGAACCCGGCGCTGTGACCACCGAGATTGTCGAAAACGGCATCGAATATACGGTTGATGTAGAAAACGGCCAAAAGACAGGCTTTTTCCTCGACCAGAAGTATAACCGTCAGGCGATTGCCAAGATTGCCAAGGGCAAGCATGTGCTGGACTGCTTTACCCACACCGGTTCCTTTGCGCTGAATGCTGCCAAGGGCGGCGCTGCGAGCGTTACCGCGGTTGATATCAGTGCGGAGGCAGTGCAGATGGCAGAGCATAACGCAGCGATTAACGATTGCTCCGATGTTATGCACGGATTGCAGGCCAATGTTTTTGATTTGCTGAGCGATTTGTTCAACAAGCATTCCCGTGAATATGACTTTATTATTCTGGATCCGCCGGCGTTCACCAAATCCGGCAGCACGGTGAAGAATGCGATTCGCGGCTATAAGGAAATTAACCTGAAGGCGATGAAGCTGCTGCCGCGCGGCGGTTATCTGGCAACCTGCTCCTGCTCACACTTCATGAAGGAGGAGCTGTTCGTGAAGATGCTGCAGGACGCTGCACATGACGCTAATGTTTCTCTGCGTCAGATTGAAGCGCGCCAGCAATCTCCGGATCATCCGATTCTGTGGCAGGTGCCGGAAACAAATTATCTCAAATTCTATATCTTCCAGGTAGTATAAAAACTCAGTCTAAAAATATGCTGCTGTTAAGGGGGCGTTATTGTGCAGGCTTTAGAGGGTATTCGTGTGCTTGATTTGTCACGGCTGCTGCCGGGACCGTATTGTACAATGCTGCTGGCCGATTTCGGCGCGGAGGTTATCAAAATCGAAGAGCCGGAACGGGGCGATTATGCCCGCAGTTTTCCGCCGTTCCTCAAGGATTTCGGTTACTGGCATCTGCAGCTGAACCGCAATAAAAAGAGCGTAGTGCTCAACCTGAAGTCGGAGGCGGGACGCCGGGCGTTTCTGGAGCTGGTGAAAACCGCCGACGTGGTGGTGGAAAGCTATCGTCCGGGTGTACTGGAAAAGCTGGGCATTGACTATGCGGCGGCGAAGGCGGTGAATCCGCGTATTATCTACTGCTCGCTGACAGGCTACGGCAAAAAGGGACCGCTGGCCAAGCAGGCCGATCATGATATCGGTTATGTGAGCCTGGCAGGCATTACCGCTATGAGCGGTGAGGCGCAGGGCAAGCCGGCGATTCCGGGCGTGCTGATGGCGGATATGAATGCGTCGATGGCGGCGGGCATGAGCATTATGATTGCACTGCGCCATGCACAGATGACGGGCGAGGGACAGGAGATAGATATTTCCCTGTACAACGTGGCGATGACGCTGATGCCCGGTGCTGCCAGCCTGTACTTCGGCAGCGGCTTTGTGGCGGAGCGCGGCAACAACTGGCTGACGGGCGCTAACGCCAACTATAATATTTATGCGACGCAGGAAGGACGCTACCTTGCTGTAGGGTGCCTGGAAAAGAAGTTCTGGAGCAACCTGTGCGCTGTGCTGCAGCGCCCCGATATGACGGACCTGATAGATGATGATGCTGACCATGAGTACTTAAAGCAGCAGCTGACGCTGGAATTTGCCAAGCATACGCTGCCCGAATGGGAGCAGCTGCTGGCGGGCAAGGATACCTGCGTAACGCCGGTGCTGGATTTTGCCGAGGCGGTGGCTGCGGAGCAGACCAAGGCCAACGAGATGGTGCTGAACGTAGAGGACGCAGAGCTTGGCAGCTACAGGCAGCTTGGCTTCGCTATGAAGCTGAGCAAAACGCCGGCGGCGCTGAAAAAGCGTGCGCCACGCCTGGGCGAGGATACGCAGCAGGTGCTGTCGCAGGCTATTGATGATGAAAAGCTGCTGGCGGAAGCATTGCAGACGAAATAATATAAGGAAGATTGGTATGTACTTTCAGTACTAAAAAACCAGTGGAATTTTACCTGACGGTAAACCTCCACTGGTTTTTCGTTTCAGGCTGGGGAGCCCGGCTTTTTTGTGCTTTATTAATTAAGATTCTATAAAATTCTTAGAAGGTAAATACCACTTCAGACCATAAAATAGATTCCTTGTTTTATACTTCATTATTTATTATTCTTCACTCTTCACCTTAATCAGGTTACTGATATACGGTCTTTTCCCATTTAATACATCGTTATAAAAATTTTGTTTCCAATCAATATAATCCATGCTTTCCTTGAGCTTATTCATCTCTTCCTGTAAAGCCGTCTGCTTCCGCGCCAAAATTTTCTGTCGCGCTTCGATGCTCGAAGGGCCTTCCAGGCACAATGTCAGATATTCCTTCATTTCATTAATAGACATACCACATTTTTTCAGGCAGTTCAAATCCTTGATCCACTTAACCGTCGCATCATCAAAATAGCGACGGTTATTTTTATCTCTATGCACATTAGGAATTAGTCCTTCATTACAATAAAATTTTAGCGTCTGATAAGTTAAGCCTGTTTCACGGCATGCTTCCATCATTGTATACATAGCCAAAACCTCCTCAAAAAATTTTTCGAAAAGTGCTTGACCGATTGTTACAATCGGTTGCTATACTTCAATTGTAACTTGAAAGAAGCATAAAGTCAAAAAACTGACCTAGGTTATATGAGAAAAATGAAAGTGAGGACTTGATTATGAAAAAGACTATTTTAACTGCTGCAATGATTATGGCTCTTGGTATCACTGGTGTTGCTGGCGCAGCTCCTGCAAAAAATCCTTACGGACTTGTATATAAAGGTGCCATCACGCAAAATATTGCCGGACAGGTAAATATCCATCCTGTTCATTACACGCTGCACGGCGTAAAAATTGCCGCTAACGTTTATACTCCTGCTAATTATGATAAAAACAAAACTTATCCTGCTATCGTTGTTGCCCATCCTAACGGCGGTGTAAAAGAGCAAGTTGCAGGTCTTTATGCGCAAAGCCTGGCTGAAAAAGGTTATATCACCATCGCTGCTGACGCTGCCTTCCAAGGTGCGAGCGGTGGCGAACCGCGCCATCTCGACGTTCCGTATTACCGTACTGAAGATATTCACGGCATGATTGATTTCATCAGTAAATATCCCGGCGTTGATGCTAACCGCATCGGTGCGCTCGGCATCTGCGGCGGTGGCGGTTATACTTTGAACGCCGCCAAATCCGACAAACGTCTGAAAGCAGTTGCCACGCTGAGCATGTTTAACAGCGGACGTGTTCGCCGCAATGGTTATATGGATAATCAGCTCGACACTATCCAGGAACGTCTGGCTGCGGCAGCTAAGGCTCGTGCCGACGAAGTGGCAACAGGCAAAGTAAGCTTCTCCGGCAACGTTGATTTTGATGCGCTGACCGATGAAAGTATTGCCAAGATTCCTACTGATCTTTATCGCGAAGGCATGGAATATTACGGTCGCACCCATCGTCATCCGAACTCCACCTTTGCTTATACTACAGGCAGCCTTATGGAACTTATGACTTGGGAAGCAACAGATAATATCGACCTGATTAACGCTCCGTTGCTGTTAATCGCCGGTGAAAAAGCAGACTCCCGTTATATGTCCGAAGATGCCTTCAAAAAAGCAACCGGCACTAATAACAAAGAGTTATATATCATCCCCGGAGCAACCCATATCAAAACCTATTTCGTTCCTGAATATGTAAATAAAGCATTGGACAAATTGGGCGATTTCTATAAAGCAAACATTCAATAATCATTTTTATGCTGGCAGCCTGTTTATCCAAGCAGGCTGTTAAAGCTGTCTTTATATTACGGAGAAAAACTATGAAAAACATGACACAATTAATCGGAAAATGTCTGCCTGTCCTTGCTCTTATCAGCAGCAGTTTCTTTTTTTCCTCCGCACAGGCGCAAGATACGATGACGTTTCAAGAAATATACAAAACAACTTCCCCGGTTCAGATTCCAAACGAGCCTGAACTATCCCATATCTTAGACAATTTTATCTATACAGATGTACAAAAACACATCAGCTTCACACCGGCGCAACAAGAGCTTTTAACACTCGCTATACTCACTGCGCTGAATACACCGCAGGAAATCCCTGCACACGTACAAGGAGCTTTAAAAGCCGGCGCAACGCCAGAGCAAATCCATGAAGCTATCATGCACACCACGCCTTATGTAGGTTATCCGCGCAGTAAGGCTGCCCTCACGCAAATGCACAAAGCCTTCAAAAAAGCTGGCGTAAAAATGTCGCTTGCGCAAGCAGGCACAGTCACCGAAGCAACACGCTTTGATAAAGGCTTAGAAAAACAAATTGAAGTCGCAGGCGAGCGCATTATAACCGGACGCAAAACAGCACCTGCTGACCAAATGCATATCAACGACTTTTTGGCAGCTAACTGCTTTGGTGATTATTACACACGCAAAGTTTTAAACATGCAGGAACGTGAACTGCTAACCTTCGCTGCCATCATCTCCCTTGGTGGTGCAGACCCGCAGGCACGCGGGCACGTTGCTGCTAACCTCAAAGTTGGCAATACACGCAAGCAGCTTTTAGACGTTATCACCGTCGCCCTGCCCTATATCGGTTATCCACGAACCTTAAACGCCCTCGCTGCTATCAACAGCGTTGTGCCTGCAAAATAAAATTTTAATGAACAGAAAGAAGGATTTTCACTATGGATTATGTAACTTTAGCTAATGGCGTAAAAATGCCGCAGCTTGGCTACGGCGTATACCAGGTAACAAAAGAAGAATGCAAGCGTTGCGTGCTCGACGCACTCGACGTAGGCTACCGCGCGATTGATACGGCACAAAGCTATTTCAATGAAGCAGAGGTTGGCGAAGCTATCGCTGAATCTGGTATTGACCGCAAAGAAATCTTTTTGACTACCAAAGTATGGATTGAGCATTACGGTTATGAGCAGGCGAAAGAGTCTGTGCTGCAATCTATGGAAAAGCTCAAAACCGATTACATCGACCTTGTGCTGCTGCACCAACCGTTTGCTGATTACTATGGAGCTTATCGCGCGCTAGAAGATTTGTACGAAGAAGGCAAGCTGCGTGCTATTGGCGTGTCTAACTTTTATCCCGACAGACTTGTCGACATCGCTTCTTTTGCCCGCATTAAACCAATGGTCAACCAGATTGAAACCCATCCGCTGAACCAACAGATTGAAGCACACGAATGGCTCAAAAAATACGGCGTTATCCATGAAGCTTGGGCTCCTTTCGGCGAAGGCCGCGGCAATATGTTCACTAACCCTGTGCTGCAAAAACTTGGCGATAAATACAACAAAACCGTTGCTCAGGTTATCCTGCGTTGGCAGCTGCAGCGCGGCATCGTCGTAATTCCTAAATCTACGCATAAAGAGCGTATGGCGCAAAATCTCGACTTATTCGATTTCACGCTGACAAACGAAGATATGCAAGCCATCGCCGCCCTCGACACCAAGACAAGCTCTTTCTTCTCTCACCAAGACCCTGCTATAGTGGAATGGTTCGTGAAAATGGTGGAAGAACGCAAAGGGAAATAAAACCTTAGCTCACAGCATAGCAGCTGAACTAAAATTTTTGGAGGAAGTAACTATGGGAAAGAATGTATTAATTTTATCAGGCAGCCCACGTAAAGGCGGGAACTCTGACCTTTTATGCGATGAATTTATGCGTGGAGCGCAGGAAAAAGGTAACAATGTTGAAAAAATCAGGATAGCAGCAAAAAAAGTACAACCATGCTCCGCCTGCTACTATTGCCGCGACCATCAGGGCGCATGTGTACACAAGGATGATATGGCAGAAATTTTACAAAAGATAATTGATGCTGACGTACTTGTACTCGCCAGCCCTGTATATTTTTACTCCATCGACGCACAGCTCAAAGCAGTCATCGACCGCACCGTAGCACGATGGCTGGAAGTTAAAAACAAAGAATTTTACTACATCGCAACAATGGCTGATGAAGCTATTTCCTCAGCAGATAGAACTATTAATTGCTTTCGTGGCTATGCCGACTGCGTAGCAGGTGCCATAGAAAAAGGCGTTATTATCGGTAACGGTGTTTATGAACGTGGTACGATTAAGGGACATAAAGCTATGCAACAAGCATATGAAATGGGTAAAAACGTATGAGGATTATCATCATGAAACGCATATTTTTACTTTTAGCTATAGCAATGCTGGCACTGTTAAGCGTCGCCTGCGCCAATGATACAACAAGCAATACAACAAAACAAGCTCCACAAATAGCTGCTAAAACAACCTATACAAATTCTTTAGCAGGCAAAAAAATTCTCGTTGCTTATTTTTCTGCAACGAATAATACTAAACGTGTAGCAGAAGAAATTGCCCAAGCAACAGGAGCAGATATTTACCGCATCGAAGCAGCGCAAAGCTATTCTGCTAACCCTTATGATGATAAAGACCGCATCCAAAAGGAAGCTTACGAAAACCTGCGTCCAGAAGTTAAAGCTCCGCTGCCTGCCAGCGAGATGGCAAAATATGATGTTATCTTCGTCGGTTCACCAATCTGGTGGCACCAGCCTGCCATGGTTGTCTGCACGTTTCTTGAAAGTTATGATTTAAGTGGCAAAACTGTTGTGCCTTTCTTCACCTACGGCGCACGCAGCTATCTGAACGAATCCATGCAACGCATTTACAAATCTACGCCTAACTCTGTCCATGTGCCTGCAAGCTTGCCTAAAGATATTGAACCTGACGATATCCAGCAGTCGCAAAATGACGATGATGGTATTATTATGCCAGCTGATGTTGGTAATATTGACGCATGGCTCAAAGTCTTGCAGCTTAAATAATCTATTTCAAAGGAAAGGAAGATTCACATGAAAAAGCAGCTTTTTTCTCTCGCACTCGCAGCAACCTTAGCTATCAGCGCAACAAGCTTTGCTTCTCCTCTGCACATTGCCAAGCAAGGAATGTTCTCTGCTGGCGGCATAACTATCACTTCACCTGGCACTTTTGATCCCTATAACCAATGGGAAGCAACAGGCAAAGGCCAGACAGCGCACGTTGATCACGCCAATGTTCTTTACCAGATTCCGCAAAAAGCAGATAAAGCACCTATTATTTTTTTACATGGTTACGGACAATCACGAATGGGCTGGATGACCACGCCCGACGGACGTGAAGGCTGGAGCGATATGTTTTTACGCAATGGTCACAGTGTTTTCCTCGTCGACGAGCCTCGTCGCGGTGAAGCAGGCGCAACCAGCGTGAGCGGTGATATCAGCACGAAAACACTCGAGCAGCGTTGGTATACGCAATTCCGCATTGGCAAATGGGAAAACGGCAAATCCGTGCCTAACGAAGGTTCGCAATTCGCTAACAGTGACGAAGCAGTCGACCAATTCTTCCGCCAGATGACTCCCGATACAGGCATGAAGTCCGACATGGGCATTGATTTTGACGGCGAAATGGTGGCAAAAGCACTTGCGGCAACTATCGACAAGGTTTACAGCATGACAGGCCGAAAGCCTGTTGTTTTCACGCACTCCCAAGGCGGACGCGCAGGCTGGCTCACTACTAAATATACTAAGAACATTGCAGCTATTGTTGCTATTGAGCCTGGTAACGCACCCGCTACTGACAGTGCGGAATATAAATCTATGGCAGAGCAGCAAATATCTGTAGCCTTCTGCTTTGGCGATTATATTCATAACGGTGACCCCAAGCTCGCTGCGACTAAATTTTGGCAGAACAAGCTGCAGGAATGTGAAGCGTTCGCCGCAAACTACAATAATGCAGGTGGTAAGAGCGTAGTCTTTGACCTGCCAAAAGAAGGCATCTACGGCAACGACCACTTTATGTTCCAAAATCTTAACAATGACGTTATTGCCAAGCATATCGAAAAATGGATGCGAAGTTTAAAATAAGCACAAAAATTTAACCCCCTGTTGCACTATCGCTAATGCAACAGGGGGTTGATTATACTATTATGTACTGTATTGGCTCATGCGCCTGTTACTGAAAAACTTTTTGTGAGCTTATTTTTCTACACGGCCGGGATATGCTTTGAGTGCTTCACCCAGAATGTAGATTGCGCGCTCCAAATCCTCGCTCTTTAATACATAAGCAAGGCGTGCTTCGTTGATGCCGCTGCCGGGGGTGTTGTAGAAGCCGTTGCCGGGAGCAAACATAACGGTTTCGCCGTCGATAGCGAAGTTTTCCAGAGTCCAGATAGCAAATTTTTCTGCATCGTCAACAGGCATGTTAACCATGATGTAGAAAGCGCCCTTCGGGTCGGAAGCCTTTACGCCGGGGAGCTTCTTCAAAGCTGCCACGATGGTGTCGCGGCGTTTTTTGTATTCCTTGTTAACCTCTTCCAGATAGCTTGCCGGAGTGGTGTACAGAGCTGCTGCACCGACCTGCTCCAGAATCGGGCTGCACAGACGAGCCTGGCAGCATTTGATAACCTGCTTGCTGAGCTCTTTGTTTTTGCTGATGATGCAGCCGATGCGCGCACCGCAGGCACTGTAGCGCTTGGAAACGGAATCGATGATGATCAGGTTGTCGTCCAGCTCGGGCATGGTGCCGAAGCTGCGATATGCACCGTCATAAACGAATTCACGGTATACTTCGTCAGCGATTAAAGCCAGGTTATGCTTGCGCACGATGCGGGAAATCATGTCCTGCTCTGCTTCGGTATAAACTACGCCGGTAGGATTGCCGGGGTTGGTGAGCAGAATTGCTTTGGTTTTCGGAGTGATGTGTTTTTCGATTTCTTCTTCGCTGGGCAGGTGGTAACCGTTTTCTACGCTGGTAGGAACAGCGTTGATTTTAGCGCCGAACTCCTTGCAGAAGGTGGTGTAGTTAGCGTAGAAGGGTTCGAAAACCATGATTTCGTCACCGGGGTCGCACAGAGCCATAACTGCGAAAATCAAGGCCTCGCTGCCGCCGTTGGTAACGAAAATATCTTCAATAGCATAATCCATGCCTTTTTCTGCATAATATTTCTGTACAGCCTTTAAGAGGAACATTTCGCCCTTGGAATTGCTGTAGGCGATTACCGGTGCCTGAAATTCACGCACGCTGTCCATGAATTGTGCCGGAGTGGCAATGTCAGGCTGGCCGATGTTCAGATGATAAACCTTTTTGCCTGCAGCCTTGGCTGCGTCAGCATACGGTGACAGCTTTCTGATAGGAGATGCTGTCAGGCTTTGAATACGTTGAGAAAGTATCATGAAAAAAACTCCTTGCTGTTATAGTTTGTTTTGGGGCAGATGTAACTGCTTTGTTTATTATAGCACAGATTTTGCCGAGATTGTATATAGTAAAATATTAATACTGTATACATTTGACTTTTTGACGCAAGCACTTTTACTGCCAGAAGTACGTGAAGAGCGCCGGTATCGGTACGCTGAGCTCCCTGATGCTGCCGTACACTATTACGTTGCTGGTTACTTTGACTATTATGCTGTATGCTTTCTGGTTTATGGATATTCCGCTAGGCTTACAGGCGGATTATGTGTACCCGCGTAGAATGTAGTGTTTGAAGACGAACGATAAGGGCGCATCTGCTTTGGAAAGTTTCCTCGACGTACTAGAAGTACGCCGTCGTCAACTTCCCTTCGCATCTGCAACCCTTCTCGCTCGTCTTGGCTTGGTGAGATGATAGGGCCCATCTGCTTTATTTTCGCTGTAATATTATTTCAGAGATGATATAATGAAGATAGCCTCTCCTCGGGGAGAGGTGCCGAGCTTGTCGAGGCGGAGAGGGGTGACATCATGCAAGCTCTTCTCTTGTCCTATAGCTAATTCACCTTGCCTCCCCTCTAAGGGGAAGTGGCTGCGAGCATAGCGAGCAGACGGAAGGGTGTTATATGTATTTATGAAAGAAGGTCTTTGAAAATGTCTTTGCAAGAACGTTTGACTGAACGCTTTTTACGTTACGCTGCCGTACCATCCCAAAGTAAGGAGGGCTGTGCTGTTGTTCCCAGTACTCCCGGCCAATGGGATATGGCAAAGCTGCTGAAGGAGGATTTGGCTGAGCTTGGTCTGGTGGACCTGGAAATCAGCGAATTCTGCGTGCTGACCGGTCGTCTGCCGGCTAACCTGCCTGCAGGCCACGCTCCCGTGCCGAATGTAGGCTGGGTTGCGCATATGGATACCGTTGACGTAAACCTTTCTCCCGAGGTACATCCGCAGATTGTGAAAAACTATCAGGGCGGCGATGTACTGCTGAACGCTGAAAAGCAAATCTACATTAAGGTAAGTGAGCATCCCGAGCTGAACAAATATATCGGCAGCGACCTTATCACCACCGACGGTACCTCCGTACTGGGCGCAGATAATAAGGCTGCTGTTGCCAACCTGATGGTAGCACTGGAAACCATCATTAAGGAAAACCGTCCGCATGGCGAAATTTATGTAGCCTTTGTTCCGGATGAAGAGGTTGGCCTTTGCGGTTCCAAGAAGATGGATTTCAGCAAGTTTCCGGTTGAATTTGCATATACCATTGACTGCTGCGAGCTGGGCGAGGTTGTATACCAGACCTTTAACGCAGGCAGCGCACACATCAAAATCAAGGGCGTAACCGCACATCCGATGTCCGCTAAGAACACTCTGGTTAACCCGGCGCTGGTTGCCGTAGATATCATCAACTGCTTTGACAGAATGCAGACTCCGGAGCACACCGAGGGCACCGAAGGCTTTATCTGGGTACAGGCTATTAAATCCAACGCTGCGGAAGCAACTCTGGATATCAAAATCCGCGACCATAACAAAAAGATGTATGAAGCACGCAAGGAGTTCATCCGTCATGCTGTGGAATATGTACAGGCCAAGAATCCGAAGGCTGGCATTGAGCTGAACATCACCGACGTTTACGGCAACATTGCCGATGCTCTGACTGATGATAACAGAAAATGCGTTGAGTACATTTTCGAGGCGATGAAGGAACTGAATATCGAGCCGAAGGATATCGCTATGCGCGGCGGCACCGACGGTTCCTTTATTTCTACCAAGGGCATCCCGACGCCGAACTATTTCACCGGCGCGCTCAACTTCCACTCCAACTGCGAATTTATGCCGATGGCTGCCGTGGAAAAATCCTGTCTGATGACTTTGAAGCTGGTTGAGCTGATTACCAAATAAAAAATGCTTGACAAATGCGTCGCTTTCCTGTAAAATCTTACTTGTTTCCGACGCAAATGCGCGCGAAGCCTATTGGGGGCGTAGCTCAGCTGGGAGAGCACCTGCCTTGCAAGCAGGGGGTCAGGAGTTCGATTCTCCTCGTCTCCACCAATCGTTAATTAGCGGTCTTACTTTGGTAGGACCGCTTTTTTGTGCGCAAAAAAAGACGCCCATGCATATGAGCGTCTGCATAAATTGTTTAATGGCTCAGCAGCCTTCGTTTTCTTCCCATTCCTCGCTGTTTTCGTTGATGTACCATTTGCCGTTGATACAGATCTTTTCTTCGATAGTACGCGGACCCCAGATAACGCTGCCTTCGGGGCCGTAGTCCTCGCCATCGTCGGGGCAGGTGTCGTCATAGGTAATCAGGGGAACGTAATCATCGGCACTGTCTGCTTCTATATTATTCGTTTTATTGTATTGCTGTTCTTTCTCCTGCGGATGCAGCATAAGCTTGTATGCGTACAAAAGTATGACGGCATAAACAATGGCGGTAAGCATTACTCCAAACTTCGGCAGACCGCAGAGGATTAAAATGAAAGCAAAAACGGCTAAAAATACGCTGAAAGAGAAGCAGGCTTGTTCATCCAGCTCTTTCATTTTATGTAAAAGATAAATAATCAGCAGTGTTATGGGCAGTAGCACAAGGAAATAGCCTAATGATGTATGCGTAAATATTAAAATAATGAGCGTTAAAAGGAGCATTAAAGCTATAAGGGCAAGTACCTTTTTTATGTTACTGAAAAAGCTGTCGATAAAATTCATGGCACGCACCTCACTTTTATCTGTATTATAGCATGCCAGTGAATTTTCCACAAAAAATCTAAAAAAAACTGCAGAAATCGCTTGAATATGCTCTTTAAATGTGATATAGTATACACTATATTAAGGATTTCCCCAGAAAAAAGTATAGTATTTTAAAAGGAGCAAATTATTATGGAGAAAGAAAAAGCATTCCTGCTGTGGTTTGACCAGCTGGAGAGAAAAGACGTAGCAATCGCCGGTGGTAAGTCTTCTTCCTTGGGCGAGCTGACTTCTCATGTTGACGTACCTGTACCGTATGGCTTCGCAACTACTGCTTGCGCTTACAGATACTTCTTTGAAAAGACCGGTCTGTACGAAAAGATTAAAGCTTTAATTGCCGGTCTGGACGTAGACAACAGCGCTCAGCTGCGCGAGGTTTGCGCTAAGGTCCGCCAGGCAATTATGGACGAAGAAATGCCGCAGGATCTGCAGGACCTGATTGCCCAAGCTTACAAAGAGCTGGGTGAAAAGGTTGGCCAGGCTGATCCGTTCGTTGCTGTTCGCAGCAGCGCTACCGCAGAGGATCTGCCGGATGCAAGCTTTGCAGGCCAGCAGGACACTTACCTGAACGTAAAGGGTGCAGAAACCATCGTTGCTAAGGTTAAGGAATGCTATGCTTCCTGCTTTACCGACCGTGCGGTTTACTACCGTGAAAAACAAGGCTTTGATCATCTGGATGTAGCACTGAGCGCTGCAGTACAGATGATGGTATTCTCCAAGGCTGCAGGCGTTATGTTCACTGTTAACGTTGCTACCGGCGACGACAAGAACATCCTCATCGAGGGCGCATGGGGCTTGGGCGAATATGTTGTTCAAGGCACCGTAACTCCGGATAACTATACTGTAAATAAAGCTACCTGCGAGATTGTTGAAAAGAACGTTAACGCGCAGGACATTAAGCTGATCCGCAAAGCTGACGGCGACTGCGAAGAGGTTGTTGTTCCACTGGATGAGCAAAACGAGCAAAAGCTGACTGATGAGCAAATCAAACAATTGGCTGAATGCGCTAAGAAAATTGAAGCACACTATGGCTGCTACATGGACATGGAATGGGGCGTTGACGAGCGCGATAACAAGGTTTACATCCTGCAAGCCCGTCCTGAAACCGTATGGAGCCGTCGTAACAAAGAAAATGGTGCACCGAAAGAGGAGAAGAAAGTGACTACTGATCGCAAAGTTATCGTTAAAGGCTTGCCTGCCAGCCCTGGTAATGTAGCAGGCCGCGTACATGTAATTTTGGATCCGTCCCATATCGACGAATTCAAGGAAGGCGAAATCCTCGTAACCGAAATGACCGCTCCTGACTGGGTACCGGCTATGAAGAAAGCGAAAGCAATCGTAACCGATAGCGGCGGAATGACCTGCCATGCTTCTATCGTATCCCGCGAGCTGGGCATTCCCTGTATCGTAGGTACCAAGAGCCGTGGCGAAGCTGCAACCACCACCATTCCCGATGGCATTGACGTAACCATTGATGCTACTCATGGTGTTGTATATGAAGGCATCATCGAAGAGCCGAAGGCTGAACAACCGGCACAACAAGTAGTTGCTGCTGCTGAATACTTCCCGCCGACCGGCACCAAGATTTATATGAACCTGGGCGATCCTGAGCTGGCTGAAAAATATGCTACTCTGCCTTGCGACGGTATCGGCCTGATGCGCGAAGAGTTCATCTGGACTACTTATATCCATGAACATCCGCTGTATCTGATTAAAATCGGTCAACCGGAAAAGGTTGTAGACCAACTGGCTGAAGGCATCCGCCAAGTTTGCCAGGCTATGGCTCCGAGACCGGTAACCATGCGCTTCTCTGACTTCAAGTCCAGCGAATACCGCGACCTGAAGGGCGGCGACGAATTCGAGCCGAACGAGCCTTCCGCTCTGCTGGGCTGGCGCGGTGCTTCCCGTTACTATGATCCTAAATATATCGAAGCATTCAAGCTCGAATGCATGGCTGTTCGCAAAGTTCGCGAAGAGTTCGGCCTGAAGAACCTGAACGTTATGATTCCGTTCTGCCGCAATGTAGAGGAATGCGAAAAGGTTACCAAGATTATGGCTGACTGCGGTCTGTCCCGTGGTAAGGACTTCAAGGTTTGGCTGATGGCTGAGATTCCGTCCAACATCATCCTGGCTGACCAGTTCAACAAATTTGTTGACGGCTACTCCATCGGTTCCAATGACCTTACCATGCTGGTTCTGGGCTGCGACCGTGATAACGACACCGTTTCCCATATCTATGACGAACGTAATCTGGCTGTACGCCGTGCAATCCGTCACCTGATTGAGGTTGCTCATAAGGATGGCAAGACCGTTTCTATTTGCGGTCAGGCTCCGAGCGTATATCCTGAGTTCTGCGAGTTCCTCATTAAGAGCGGTATCGACAGCATGTCCGTTAACCCGGATACTGTTAAGTTCACCAAGAAGCTGGCTGCTCAAATCGAGCAACGCATCATGATGGATGCTCTGACCGGCAAAGGCCGTCAAGAGGTTGAGGACCTGAACTGGTAAGAGGCAATTAAAGACTTTCAGCTCTTTAGCTAAGCGCATTGGCTTTATCTGGAAGCAGAAAAAGTAAATATGCAGTAAAGAGTTTTAGGACTCCTGTATTGTAGTAAATGCAATGCAGGGGTCCTATTTGCTTTTTTGGGAAAAAATTAAGGAGGTAATCATGTTTTCCGTTATTTTTTTTCTTGGATTGCTTTATCACACCTATACCGATCTGAAATCTATGCTGCTTTATGACAAAGTAACATTAATTTTAGCGGCGGTTGGCTTAGTACGCGCGTGGTATGAGAGGCAGCTTTTTGATGCTGCTTACGGTGCTGGAATTATGTTGGCAATAATGTTGGTGCTGTATTTTGCCAGTCGCGGAGGTATGGGCGAGGGTGATGTCAAGTTAGCGCCGGCGTTGGGTATATGGCTTGGCTTAGAGCAGGGACTATTGTGTTTGCTGCTCGCCTTTGTCAGCGGTGGCGTTGTAGGGGCATTATTGTTGCTGTGCAGGCGTGGGAAGCTGAAACAGGCGATTCCCTTCGGACCGTTTTTGTGCGCAGCAGCGGTTGCTGCGTATTTTTGTGGTAAAGAAATCATTACATGGTATTGGAGGATGTTCTTATGATGAAGTATGGTAAAAGTATTAGTGTTGAAGAACTATTTGAGCCTGTACTGTGCGCTTTGCGCTGCCGTTGGCGCCGTAAGCAGGCGCTTTTGCTGTTGTCACTGCAAACGGGGGAGGTTGCGTATTGGCAGAATGGTGAACATAGCTGGCAGGAGCAGCTGGATGAAGAGTGCCTGACAAATAAGCAAAGACTTGCCGATACTTTACGTGAAATGCTTTTGAAGCGTGAGGTGGAAGAAGGTGCGATGGTTTTACTGCTGCCTGCAGCAGCAATGATGTATTCTGAACAGATGGTGTTGCCTTTAATGCGGCGGCGTGAACTGCAGGCTGCACTGCAATGGGAGATACAGCAGAGCGTTCCTTGGATGCATGAAGACTATACTTACAGCTTTGAAGCACATGTTATCGGTGAAGCAGATGAACAGCAATATCAGGTGATGTTTGCAGCCTTACAGAATGCGTCGCGTGCTGAACTGGAGCAGCTGTGCAGAAGTTTAATGCTGAAGCTGCAGGGGATTTTGTTAGGCAGTAAAACGATTGATGAAGCAGCAGATAAATGGTTTGCCGGGAAGTCTCTTCCGTCAATATACAGGCAGAAGCAGAGGCGCTTACAGGGGATAGCGGCCAATTTTGGCCGTTATCTGACAAAAGCAGGCTGTGCAGCTTTAGGGTTAGCGATTTTGGCTTATGCCAGTGCCTGGGGAGGCTGTTATTTGGCGCAGCGCGATTTGCAGGAGGTGGAGCAGCGATTAGTGCAGTATGCGGAGTGGGAGCAGCGTATGCAGGAAAGCAAGGTTGTGGAACATAGATGTCAGCGTTTGGAAAAGCTGTTGGCTGCAGCATCTAAGCCTTCAAAAGAGACTGTTGGTGAGTTGGAACGTATCTGTCGCCAAATGTTACCAGGATGTTGGCTGACTCTGCTGGAATACAACGGCAGCAAAAAGCCTTTAGTGCTGCAAGGACAGGCGGTGGATAATTTGGCTTTAGAAAGCTTTGTGGAACAACTGCAAAAATGTGGAAATTACAGCAGAGTAGAGCTTCTGCAATCGCAGCAGCAGGGTAACGTTCTTGTTTATAAACTGCAGCTGCAGATGAAGGAGGGCAAGCAATGAAAGCAGGAGAAAAAACAATTAATCTGCTTGCCTGCATAGCGCTGGTGTTGTCTACAGGCTTTGGGGTAAAGGCATTAGAGCTTTGGAATGAACAACAACTGGCAGTAGAACAGACACAGAAGCTGCAAGGGCAACTGACACAGCAGATTCGTTTTGCTGATGAACACAGTGATTATAAGACATATAAAATCAAGCTATTGGATAAGCAAAAGAAATTAGAGCAGCAGGTAGAGCAGAATCTGAACTTAAACAACATCCTGCAGCGCCTGCAAAAGCAGGCACAAGCGCAAAGCATTCAACTGAGTAGCATGCAGATGGAGGGCAAGCCTGTGGCTTTGCAGAATGGCTTGCAGATGCAGAAATTGCAAATAAGTGCTGTCGGTGATTTTTATTCCCTGCTGCGTTGGCTGCGGCAGGCGGAACGCGATGGCTGTAAGGTTAAGGAGCTGCGCTTACATAGTGACATGCAGGAAAAAGAAGTGCTGAAAATGGACATCTCACTGGAATTTCATACTGAAAACTGATTCACCCAATTAGCCTACGCTAATTTTATCTTGACAAAAACACCATCTTATAAGATGATGTCATAGTAAAGTTAGACTAGGCTAATTTAAATTCAAAGATAGCGCTAGCTAATATTGTAAAGGGAGTTGCGTATGAAAAAATATATCTTACTCGTATTTGTCGTAATCATAGCCCTGGCAGGCTACTTCCTGCTGGCAAGAGGCCAGCACAAGCTCGCAGCCAACGCCGCTGTCAGCGTAACCGACAGCACCGGCGCCAAGGTACACATACCTGCGGAGCCCAAAAGAATCGTCTTTCTCAATGCCTCCAATCTGGAAATCTTCGCCTCCATCGGTGGCAAGGCCGTCGGCAGACCTACCAGCACTTCATATCCCGACGACATCAAGGAAAGCATTAAGGACATCCCCGAAGTAGGCATGATCCACGCGCCGAATCTGGAAAAAATCATGAGCCTGAAGCCTGATCTGGTTGTAGGCACGAACGTACCCTTCCACGTAATGCTGCGCAAGCCTCTGGAAATGGCCGGCGTGCCGCTTTACCTGAACATGATAAACTCCTATGAGGACGTGCTGAAAAGCATAGACGACTTTGGCCGCTTTGCCGGCAAGGAAAAGGAAGCTGCCGCCAAGAGTACGCAGATAGAAAAGGAATATGCCGCGCTGACGCAGGACGTGCAGAAGGGCAAGGGACCGAAGGTGCTGATCATCTTCGGCTCGCCGGACAGCTTCAATATGTCCACCAAAAAGAGCTTTGGCGGTGATCTGGCAGAGCGTTTGGGCGCCGTAAACATTGCGGACAAGGCCGAGAATGTGAAGGACAGCAGCTACATTCCGCTGAGCATGGAATTCGTAGCCAAGGAAAACCCCGACATCGTGATGCTGATTACCATGGGCGGCAGCAAGGAAATTCTGGAAAAGCTGCGCGCCAATATGCGTGACAACGCCATCTGGCATGACGTGAACGCCGTGAAGAATAACCGTGTGTACCAGCTGCCGCCGAGCCTGTTTACCGTTAACCCCGGCACGCACACCATCGACGCGATGAAGATTATGAAAGAATATATGTATGGAGAGGCCAAGTAATGAGTAATGATGCCAAAACAAAAGAAAAAGTGCGCATAGCAGTGTTCTTCGGCCTATGCATCCTGCTAGTCGCAGGCATCTTCGTGAGCATCGGCAGCGGTACGGTGAGCCTTTCGGTGAGCGAAACATGGGCAGCGCTGCTGGGCGAGGCTGATGCTGACACCGACCGCATTGTGAACCTCATCCGTCTGCCCCGCACGATTGTTACCGTGCTTGTAGGAGCTAATCTGGCGCTGGCAGGCTGCAACCTGCAGGGTGTGCTGCACAATCCGCTGGCAGACCCAGGTATCATCGGCGTGAGCGCCGGTGCGGGACTGTTTGCGATGGTGATAATGCTGCTTTTCCCGGAACAGTCCGCTATGGTGCCGCTGGCAGCCTTCGTCGGTGCCGTGCTTTCTACGGGCATCGTCTTTTTCCTGGCTTGGGAAAAGGGCATCAACCCCTTGCGCATGATTCTGGCGGGCGTGGCGGTTGCCACCTTCTTCGGCGGCGGTATGGCGGCGCTGAACGTATTTTACAGCGACAGAATCCAAGGCACGGTTATGTGGATGGCCGGCGGCTTTCAGGGGCGCAGCTGGGGGCATGTGGAGATGCTGCTGCCCTACAGCGCCATTGGCATTATCGGCACGATTTTGTGTGCGCGTTCCCTGAATGCGTTGCAGTTAGGTGATGAATTGGCCAAAAGTTTGGGCGTACGCGTGATGCGTATGCGCACGATTTTAATCTTTCTTTCCGCGCTGCTGGCGGCGGTTTCCGTAAGCGTAGCAGGCATGCTGGGCTTTGTGGGCCTCATCGTGCCGCACATCATGCGCCTGTTAATCGGCAGCGACCACGAATACCTGCTGCCCTGTGCGGCGATTGCCGGCGGTGCGGTGGTAACACTGGCTGATACGGCGGCAAGAACGCTTTTCAGTCCGCTGGAAATCCCCGTGGGCATCTTCATGTCCTTCATCGGCGGTCCGTTCTTCCTGTATCTGCTGAAACGGAGGATGCGTTAAGCTATGAATATCCCGACATTACATACACAAAAAATTACTCTGCGCTACGGCGAGCACACGATAATCAGGGACCTGACGCTGGATATAGCCAAGCCAGAGATTGTGACGATTATCGGGCCGAACGGCAGCGGCAAATCAACGCTGCTGAAGGCTTTATGTCGTTTGCTGGAGCCTGCGAGCGGTGCGGTTTATCTCGACAGCAAGGACATCAACAAAATGTCTACGGAAGAGGTGGCGCGCACGCTGGCAGTGATGGCGCAAAGCGCGAACGCTCCCGGCGGCACGACGGTGGAGGAGCTGGTGTGCTACGGACGCCTGCCCTACCGCAAGTTCTTCGACGGCCTCAATCAGGAGGACCGCCTGGCGATTGAAGAAGCACTGGAGTTTACTGAGCTGGGACCGCTGCGTACCCGCCTGGTGCATACCCTGAGCGGTGGCGAACGTCAACGCGCGTGGCTGGCCATGGCGTTGGCACAGAAGCCTAAGATTCTGCTGCTCGATGAGCCTACGACCTATCTTGATGTGCATCATCAGCTGGAGCTGATGGAGCTTGTTGTGCGCCTGCATCGCGAAATGGGGCTGACGGTTATCATGGTGCTGCACGATTTGAACCATGCGGCGCGCTACAGTGAGCGCCTGATTGCGCTGAAAAAGGGCACAATCATGGCAGACGGGCCTACGGACGAGGTGTTCACGCAGTCTGTGATTGAAGAGCTTTATGATGTGAAGGCTGTGATCATGCGTGTCGAGGCCAACGGAACGCAGTACCCCGTGTGCTTTCCGTATAGTGTAGAGGAGCATGATTAAGATGAATAAATTCATGAAAACAATCGCTCTTAGCATGGCAATGCTGTGCCTGGGCGCAGGTGCCGCAGGTGCGGCGCAGTTCAGCGATGCGCAGAGCGGTAAAAATTTAACAGCAGCGCAGCTGGCAAGTAAGCTGCAAAAGTATGATGTAGTCTTCTTTGGTGAATATCATGATCAAAGTGAAATACACCAATATGAATTAGAGCTTTTGGAGGCAATGTATAAGGCAAAAGGCGAGAAACTGGCCTTATCCATGGAAATGTTTGAGGCAGATAACCAAAGTAAGTTAAATAACTTTTTGGCAGGTACTTTGAGCGAGGAGAATTTCCTGGCTACCGCCCGCCCTTGGCCTAATTATCGTACGGATTATGCTCCGCTGGTAAATTTTGCCAAAGAAAAGAAAATGCCCGTTATTGCCGCTAACGTACCGCGCTTTTTGGCAGCGCACGTAGCGAAAAACAACGCTTCGACGGAGGGCGTGGAGGCGCAGTATCAGCAATGGCTGCCCAAGCATACATATGCTCCCGAGGGCGCGTATAAGGATAAATTCTATGCGCAGATGAGCTCCCCGGCAGCTCCAATGAAGATGCCGCCGCAGCGCCTGGCTGCCGTGTATGCGGCGCAATGCCTGAAGGATGACAAGATGGCCGAGAGCATTGCTGCGTTTGCCGACGCACATCAGAATATGCAGATTTTGCATATCAACGGCTGCTTCCATTCCGATGAGCATCTGGGAACAGCGCAAAAGCTGGAAGCTTTGCGCCCTGAGCTTAAGGTTGCCGTAATCACACCGCTGGAGCGCAAACAGAAGGGCGAAAAGCCTGCGGGTGATTTTGTTGTTTGGTTCGACAGAAAATAAATTCTTCCGATATTTTTTTATCCGTGGGTTAGCGGTCGCTGACCTTGCGGGTGTGAAATATACCATAAAAAAACAAGTAGATAAAAGAGGTGCATTATGAGAAATTTAAACAAAAAGAAAATAGCCTTACTCACTGCCTGCGTTGTCAGTGCAGTCGGCCATATGGCCTTTGCCGCTGAGGCAGATAATTACGATGAATACAGCGGTGCGGATTATGTTGTGACCGCTACCAAGACACAGCTGGAGAAAAAAGAGGTTCCGCAAAGCGTTGAGGTTATTACTGAGCAGAAGATTAAAGAACTGGGTGCCTACAGCGTACAGGATGCCTTGCGCCTGGCAAATAATATTGACGTGCAGAATAACGGTATGACCGGTAATCAGGTACAGATGCGCGGCAACAGCTCCATGCACACCCTGATTCTTGTCGATGGCAAGCGCATGGCGGCAGAAAATACGCAAAGCTCCAAAAATGCTTACGAGCTGAAGCGTATCAACATTTCCGATGTTGAGCGTATCGAAATCATCCGCAGCAACGGCTCCGCTCTCTACGGTTCTGACGCTATCGGTGGCGTAATCAACATCATCACCAAAAAATCTACCACTCCCAGCATCAGCGTCAACATGCACACCGGCACCAAGGATGAAGCAACAAGCTTTATGTATTCCTCCGGCAAGCAGGGCAAGCTGAGCCTGAAAATAGGCGGCGGTATCGAAAAGGTACGCAAGCTCGACAGCGGTGTCTATAAAAACTACTCTAAAAATACAACGACCGGTGCAGTTACTTCAACCGATGCCAGCAGCACCAACATGTATGGCACACGTCGCTTTTTGAACACCGGCCTGAGCTATGCTTTTGATGATAACCATAGCCTTGATTTTGATATGAACTTCATGCGTGAGCAGCTCAAAAGCTTTAGCTGGAACAGCATGGGCACCGATTATACCAACAAAGGCAGCATGGCTGTTTTTCTAGCAAAGAAGGCAGTGGAAGGCGCCCTTGCCAAACAGGGATTGACAAGCGATATGCCGGCTTATGAGGCTATGTATAACAAAATGTATCCTGCAATGCTGGCGCAGATGCAGCAAAAATACGGCGATATGGCTATGCCGGAAAAATATCCCATGCTTTCCTCTCACTTCTATGATAATACCCGTTCCGATTACAGCTTAGGCTATAACGGCAAGGACGGTAAGCATGATTATAATTTCCGCACCTATTTCGGTGAGCTGCGCAAGGACAATACCTCCTGGTATAAAAATCTGAATACCAATGCCGACAAGTTTGTTGACTTTGACCAAAATAATTACAAGCAGCTCGTTGTCGAAGGCAAGGATTCCTACAAAATGGATGACAACAATACCCTGACCTTCGGTGCCGAATACAAAAAGGATATCATGAACGGTACGCATTTGAAGGGTCGCGGCACTGACCAACATGATGTAACCGTCAACGGCAAGAGCAAGACCTCATCTGAGGTATCCTCGGAAACTGCTGCCGTATATCTGCAGAACGAATGGAAAATCGGCGACAAGCTGCTGCTGATTCCCGCAGTACGCATTGACCACCATGATTCCTTTGGCACCCACACCTCTCCTAAGCTGGGCGCAACCTACAAATTAAGCGAAAATGCTCGCGTGAAGGCAAACTGGGGCAAGGGCTACCGCGCACCGACCTTATACGAACTGTATTCTCAGATGGAAAAGAGCGGCATGGCACCTATGACAGTTTATGTATTAGGTAATCCTGATTTGAATCCTGAAACCAGCACGAATTTTGACTTTGGTTTTGAAACCGAGCTTGGTAAACTTAATTCCCAAATTACCTATTTTCATAATGACATCAAAAATATGATTGGTGGCGATGATTATACTGGTCCGGAAACAATTACGAATCCTGGTATTTGGAGCAAGTATGTCAACTATGGTAAGGCAAAAATCAGTGGGCTTGAGACTGAGTTTGGTTATAACTTTGATGAACATTGGAGTCTCAGAACTGTTTATAACTATCTTGATGCAAAAGACCAACAAACCGGCAATCGTTTAACTTATAGAGCACGTCATAATGGTTTGGTACAATTAACTTGGACTGATGCTAAAGAAAATCCGTTGACTGTAAATTTATATAACAGATACTATTTTGATTATCATCAATCTAATTCTGCAAACTATCAGCATGATTATTCCTTTAGCACCACCGGTCTGACTGTCAGCAAGCAGTTCAACAAAAATTACCGCGTTTATGCCGGTGTAGATAATATCTTTAATAAATCCTTCCTGTATGATACCTATCATACCTACAGCATCGACGGCCGCACCTGGCGTGTAGGCGCAGAGATGACCTTTTAATTAGAGTTTTGATTCCATAATATACAGCATACTGCTCCTTTCTGTACTTTGGGGAGCAGTATGCACCTCCTGTAAAAGTACGACAGCATTTGTAGATTTGTGAGGAAAATATGCAGGCAATAACAGATTTAATAATGTACTTTCAGAAGGGCGGACTGGTTATGTGGCCGTTGCTCGCCTGTTCTATAACTGTGATAGCAATCGCCATTGAGCGGTTTATATATTATAAGAGCGTGGACAGCGGCGCTGTCTTTGCCTCCCACTATTGCGCCGCCGTGCGCAGCGGTGATTTTGCTGTGGCGACGGAGCTGGCGCGCAAGGGCAGCGGTCAGTGCGCGCAGATGCTTGCCGATGTGGCGGCAATTGCAGGCGGTAAGGCAGAAAAGAGCGCCTTCCTCGAAAGCCGTGCCGGTATTTTTATGGCGACGCTGCGCGATAAGCTGGATTACCTGGGCATTATCGTAACGATGTCCCCGCTTCTGGGACTGCTGGGCACTATCGTGGGCATGATTGGTGCCTTCAGTATTTTCAACGTAGAAGCGGGTGCGCCGATGGCGATTACCGGCGGCATCGGTGAAGCGCTCATTGCAACGGCGACGGGCTTATGCGTGGCTATTCTTTCACTGTGCGCACATTCCTATTTCGCTCACCGTATGGACAACATGATTACGGATATGGAGCAGTGCTTCAGCGCGTTGCTGGAGGCTGAAACAAGGAGAGCAAGATCATGAAGCTGCGAGATGTGCGTAACAGGAAAACGCCGCCGCTGATGATTATCCCGATGATTGATATTATGTTCTTCCTGCTGGTCTTTTTTATGCTGAGCACGATGTATATGATTGACCTGAAAACGATTCCGGTGAAGCTGCCGCAGGCTAAAAATGCGGCTACAGATACCACGACAACCTTCGCCGTGACGATGAAGGCCGACGGCAGCATTTATCTGGGCGATGCCCAAACGGATGCGGAGGCCTTAGCGCTGCAGGCAGGCCTGGAGCAGAAGAAGAACAAAAACTTCGCCGTTGTCATCCGTGCGGAAAAGGCGCTGGAGTACGGCGAGGTGATTAAGCTGGTAGATAAGCTGAAGGGTGCAGGCGTAGCACGCTTCGGCCTGGCGACGGATGGCGGTAAGTAACGATGAAGCAGATAGAAAAGCTGCAGGCGAAGGCACGTCAGCGCTTTGGCTTTTGCGGTTCACTGATAATACATTTTATATTGTTCGTCGCACTGGCATTTTCGGGCGTTTTTGCCATGCAGCCGCCGGTTGCGGATGCTGACACAGTTGTGTTCTTTGATGCCGGCGGCGGAGGAGGCGGTGGCGGCGATGAAGCTGTCGCTGATGCTGCCGACGATGGCGAGGAGCAGGTGGAGGAAGTCGTGGAGGAAGAAACGATTACTCTGCCTGACGGCAAGATAGAGCATAAGCAGGTTGTGAAGCATGTAGTGAAGCATGTGCCTGCAGGTGCAAAAAAAGGCAGCGGCAGTGGCAGCGGCGGCGGTCACGGTGCAGGACACGGCACCGGCGTCGGCGATGGCGTCGGCCCCGGCATTGCGCGCAATCCCAAGGTGCCTCCGCGCGTAGCCTCAACTGCGGCTCCGGTTTATCCGCAGGCACTGCGTGATGCGGGAATCGGCGGGCGCGTTGTCGTGCGTGGCGTTGTAGGCATCGATGGGCGCGTAGAAAGCGCCGAAGTAGTGCGCTCCAGCGGCAACAGCACCTTGGATAACAACGCACTCAGCGCCTTTTACAAATGGCGCTTCAGTGCTGCCAAAAATGACGCCGGCCAAAAAGTACGCTGCTACTTCGTACAAGGATTCCCATTCGTAATTGAATATAAATGACAGTCTATAAGACAATTTTAACTTAGATTTTCATTGCGCCTGATAATCAAAACTTTGCTCAAACAAACAGGACACTACCCTCGGCGCTGCGCAGACCGGAACGGACGACGGGCTCGCAAGCACATCGATGTCAAGCGAACTGCGCAAGCAACGGACAGGCACAGGAATTTTTCGCTGGAGTGTTGACGCATCCTGCGGATGAACGCCATGCAAAAATCAGCGACGTGAAAAATTTTGCGAATCTAGTCGCCGGAATCCGGCGAAGCAGCCGTTAAGGGCGTTTTTTGGATACTTTTTGCCGCCCTGGGCAAAAAGTATCATAGCACGCAAGCGTAAGGAAGCAGGCTATACTTCGCATTAAACATCAATAATAACCCTCAATAACTATAACCCATAAGGAGAAAAACATGAGAAAAATAGCAATCTACGGTAAAGGCGGCATCGGCAAATCCACCACCACCTCCAATTTATCCGCAGCCCTCGCATTAAAAGGCTACAAAGTAATGCAAGTAGGCTGCGACCCCAAAAGCGACAGCACCAAAAACCTCATGGAAGGCAAACGCATCCCCACAGTATTAGAACAACTGAAAGCCAAAGGCGAAGCCTTGAAATTAGAAGACATAGTCTTTGAAGGCTTCGGCGGCGTCCTGTGCGTAGAAGCCGGCGGCCCCACCCCCGGCATCGGCTGTGCAGGCCGCGGCATCATCTCCGCCTTCGAAAAACTGGCCGAGCTGGAAGCATTTGAAACCTACAAGCCTGACATCGTCATCTACGACGTCTTAGGCGACGTAGTCTGCGGCGGCTTTGCCATGCCCATCCGCGGAGGCTACGCACGCGAGGTATTCATCGTATCCTCCGGCGAAATGATGGCCCTCTACGCGGCAAGCAACATCGCCCAGGCCATCAAAAACTTCGGCCGTCGCGGCTACGCACGCTTGAAGGGCATCATCCTCAACGCCAAAAACATTGAGAATGAGCAGGAGCTGGTAGCCAAGGCTGCCGCAGAAATCGGCACCGAGGTTGTGCAGTACGTACCGCGCAGCGGCGATATCCAAATCGCCGAAAATCAGGGCGGCACTGTCAGCGAATTTGTCAAGGACTCACCGATGGTACAGGTATACAACGAATTAGCCGAGTATGTGCTGGCTATGAGCGAGGACGAAGAAGAATAGGAGGCAGTACATGGACTTAAAGGAAGATGCAATGTGGAAGATGGCCGAAAAAATGGGCATGCCCAAAAGCGCCATCGAAGCCATCAAGGCTAAGCAGAAAAATGGCGACAAGAGCGCTATGCCAGACATGGGCAAGATGAAGAGCATGATGCAGGCCATGAAGGGCGAAAAAAAGGATGAAATGCGCAAAATGGCTGAGAAAATGGGGATGCCGCCGCAGGCTGCAGGCATGGACGGCAACGAAATCTTAGGCCGTCTGAACCGCTTGAGCAAGGTGCAGACAATCAAGGATGTGCCTCAGCTCACAACAGCGCTGTTCCCCGGAACCCACTGCCCGTTGATGGGCGCGGCGATGGTGGCAGGCGGTATAGAAGATTGCCTGCTGGTAATCGTAGGCACGGACGAATGCAGCTATTACACTAAAAGCCTCACCATCAACGAGCGCTACGGCGGTATTGCGGGACGCTGCGTTTCCGTTGTACTCGACAGCCATGACGTGACCTTCGGCAGCACCGAAAGCATGCACAAGGCCTTCAAAGAAATAGTGGCGGAATATCAGCCGAAATGCGTGATGCTCGTCACCACCTGCGTAATTGAGGTAATCGGCGATGATTACGACGCCATTGCCGCAGAGCTGACGAAGCAGTACAATATTCCGGTAATGGCGGTGCACACCGAGCACTTTAAGTGCGAAGATCACTTCCCCGGTCTGGAGCGCGCCATTACTGCCTGCGCCGCCATGATGCAAAAGCAGGACTGCGACGGCAGTGTCAACGTTCTGGGACAGCGCATGGGCAACTTTGCCGACACGGAGCTGCACGCATTTTTGCAGGCAGCAGGCGTCAAGCTGGGCGTACAGCTGCCCAGCGGCTGCACTGCTGAAGAAATCCGCCGTGCTCCCGCAGCGAAGGTAAACATCGTCGTGCATGATATCGCACTGCCGTTGGCGCAGGCTATGCAGGAGCAGTACGGCATTCCTTACGTTTACTTCAACCGCTTCGCCGCACCGGAAAAAATCCTGCAGACCTATCAGCATCTGTTTAATTATCTGGAGCTGCCGTTGCCTGCGGAGATTGGCACTAAATTTGACGCATGCAAAGCGTTGGAGCAGGAAATAAAGCCGGCGGTGCAGGGCGTGCCCTATATCTACGGCAATACGCAGTATGACTGCTTTGAGCTCAACAGCTATCTGTGCAGCCTGGGCCTGGTGCCGCAGCTGATTCAGAGCAATAAGCTGAGCGAGGCTAATTTTGCGGATATCGAAAGCATTCTGGCGCAAACCGACCCGTACATCTGCAAGGCAGCGAATATCGCACCGCTGCAATATGTTTACGACGTACTGCATCCGTGGTTCTATATGGGCCATGAGTTCGGTGACCGCCTGCGCCGCAAGGGCATTGCCCTGCTGCACAGCGACCCGGCAGGCAAAATGCTGGGCTTTGAATGCAGCAGCTTCATGTTGCAGGCAGTGGCGAAGGCTGTAGCCGACGCAAAGAAATTCAGAGAGGAGGCCGGCCTGTGAGCTTAGTAAGATTTTTACCGACACCGTCGGACAGAATGGGAATAATCTGGAGCCTTTTGGCCGTACAGGGAGCCATCGTGCTGGAATACGGCCCCGCCGGTACCACGCACTACAGCATGGGCTTATACGGAGGCTTGGGCCTGCGCTTTCAAAATCGCCTCTTCACCACGCATATGAGCGAGGATGATGTTGTCATGGGTGACGTAACACGTCTGGAGGAAGCAATTATCGAACTGGATAAAAGCTATGCGCCGAAGGTTATCTTCGTTGTTGCCTCCTCCGTAACTGCCGTCATCGGCACCGACATCAAGGGGGTGTGCCGTTATATGCAAAACGAGGTCAAGGCTAAGCTTGTGGCCTTCGAGCAGGGCGGCTTCCGCGGTGATTACAGCGTCGGTTTGGCCGAAACCTATAAACTGCTCGTGCGCAACCTGCCAAAGAAGGACGTAGCGCAGGAAGCAGGCGTGTATAACATCATCGGCGCTTCTGCGTGGCGCTACCGCATGGCTAGCGACATCTGGGAGGTAAAGAGCCTGTTGGATGAAGCGCTGGGACTGCGCTGTAATGCCTGCCTTTGCTGCGATACCAGCGTAGACGAGCTGCAGGCCATGGGCAAGGCACAGGTAAATATTGTGCTGGGCAATGAAGGCCTTGCCGCTGCCAAATATCATGAAGAAAAGTTCGGCACGCCATATGTTTATGCCGTTCCCTACGGCTACAGCGGCACCGTAAGCTTTTTGGAGCAGGTAGGCGCAGCAGTTGGTAAGGCTCCTGAGCCCATGGTGCTGATGCGCATCAAAATGAAGGAAAAGGGCATGTCCATGCTCAGCATGTTTGCCATGATGGGCGGCAGTAAGCCAAGGAAGGCCGCTGTTAAGGGCGATTATGACCTAGTGTGGGGTGTGGGCGCTTTTCTGGAGCAGGCAGGCATTAGCGTGACGCACAAAATGTGTGCGCACAGCCTGAAGGCCATTACCGAACCGGCGGCAGATGTAGAAGCCTACGCCGAGGAGAGCGAATGGCTGCAGGAAATCCGTGAGCTGCGCAACACGCTGCTTTTTGCGGATGATGTAGCGCTCACGCAGGCAGATGCAAGCAACATGAAGGTGCTCATCAGCGCACCGTTTATGAATGGCGTAGTGGCAACACACCTGCCGTTTATGGGCGAAAAGGGTGCTGATTTCCTGCTGGAGCAAATCCAGGGTTATTATCAAAAGTAAAGTTTAAAGCAAAAGGAGGACACTATCATGAAACAAATTCCTGTAATTTTTTGGACCGGTACCGGTAACACACAAATGATGGCTGACGCTATTGCGGAAGCAATTAACGCTGCCGGTGCGGAGGCTGTTGTAAAAAATGTCAGCGAAATCACTGCTGACGAGGCTGCAGGCTATGATGCTCTGGCATTGGGCTGCCCGGCAATGGGTGCAGAGGTGCTGGAGGAATGCGAATTCGAGCCGTTCTTCACTGAGCTGGAAGGCAAGCTGGCAGGCAAAAAGGTAGCACTCTTCGGCTCCTATGGCTGGGGCGGAACCTATATGCAGGATTGGGAAGCACGCGTTAAGGATGCGGGTGCGACACTTGTAGCAGACGGCGTACTGGCGCTGGGTGCTCCCGACGACGAAGCAATGGCTAAGCTGGCGGAAGCAGGCAAGCTGCTTGCCGAATAAGGCTTAAGCAACACAAAAACTGCCTTTCAATTTTCGGAAGGCAGTTTTTTAGTGAAGCGCTTGCATTATAGCAGTTGGCAAATAACTTGCTTAGTAATATTATTTAAGAACACATCCTATTGACCTTATACCTGCTATATAGTGTAGACTGTATCATCATAAAAGAAAGTATATAACGCTGCGGCAGCGTTTTGGCAAAAGCTGCTGCCCGCGCTTTAGAATATATATGAATAGAGGATAGGAAAGCTTTATGTTCAAAACATTTATCAGCTATTATAAACCGTATAAGGGCATCCTGCTCTTTCTCGTGATAGGCTCGCTGCTGCGCGCACTGCTCGAGCTGTTCTTTCCCTATGTAGTGAAGCTGATGCTGGAACAACAGCTGCCGCTAAAGAATCTGCCGCTGCTCCTTGAATGGTCGGCGGCACTGCTTGCCATGTATCTGGTAAACTTCGGCATGCATTTCAGCATCATCTACTGGGCGCAGTCCATGAGTTATTCCATGGAACGCGATATGCGCCGCGATTTGTTCAGCCATCTGCAGAAACTGTCCTTCGGCTTTTACGATAAAAATAAAAGCGGTCAGCTGCTTTCGCGCCTCACCAGCGATTTGAGCGAAATTAACGGCTTCGCAGGCAATGCGCCGATTGATCTTATCGTCTGTGGGCTGACGATGCTTGGCACGATGGTTATTCTGATTTACATGAATCCTATGCTGGGCAGCCTTATCGCCTTCCTGCTTCTGGTGAAGGCAGTGCATACCGTTTTCGTCAACTTGCGCATGAAAAAGGCCTTCTTTGCCAATCGTGTGGCAATGGGCGAGGTAACGGGCAAGGCTGCGGAAAGCATTAACGGCGTGCGTCTGATCAAGGCCTTCGCCGGCGAGCGTAGCGATATGGCGCAGTTTATGGAAAAGGCGGATGCCTATCTGAAAGTATGCAAAAAATCCTTCAAAATAACATCTTATTTCGTCGGCAGTATGATTTTCTTCAGCAACTTTATCAATGTGGCGATATTAGTAGTGGGCGGCCTGCTGATAAATCAGGGGCTGATGAGCTTCGGCGAGCTGGTGGCCTTCTTCCTCTACGTGGGCCTGTTTATGAAGCCGCTGATGCAGCTTTTAGGCTTCATTCAGGTATATCAGCGCGGTATGGCAGGCTTCAAGCGTTTTTATGAGCTGCTGCAGGAAAAGCCCGAGATTGTTGATGCACCGGATGCTAAAATCTGCCCGCCCTGCAAGGGTAACATCACCTTTGATAACGTCAGCTTTGCCTATGCTGACGGCAGACCTGTTATCCGCAACCTTTCGCTGAGCGTGGCAGCAGGTGAAACTGTGGCCTTTGTGGGCGCTACGGGAGCAGGCAAAACAACTATTGCCAGCCTTTTGCTGCGCTTTTACGAGCCGCAGAGCGGCAGAATTCTGCTGGACGGTAGCGATATCCGTGAATTTACGCAGGAGTCGCTGCGCAGGCAAATCGGCCTGGTGCAGCAGGATGTCTTTCTCTTCGGCGACAGCGTGCGCTATAACATAGCCTACGCTAAACCGAATGCGACAGCGGATGAGGTGCAGGCGGCAGCGAAGGCGGCTGCGGCGGATGAGTTCATTCAAAAGCTGCCTGCAGGCTACGATACCGAGGTGGGTGAGCGCGGCGTGAAGCTGAGCGGCGGCCAGAAGCAGCGCTTGGCGATTGCGCGTGTCTTCCTCAAAAATCCTCCGGTAGTAGTGCTGGATGAGGCTACAAGCGCGCTCGACAATATTACGGAGCAGCAGATACAAAAGGAGCTCGACGAGCTGGCGGTAGGACGCACCACGCTGATTATTGCGCACCGTCTTTCCACCATCCGTCATGCGGACAAGATTGTGGTGCTTGACGAGGGTGCTGTTGCGGAGTGCGGCAGCCATGAGGAGCTGCTGGCGCGCAAGGGGCATTATTATAATTTGTATCAGAAGGAGTAAAGCAGAGGCTTGCGGATGCAGGCGTACTGCAGAAGATAATAAAATAAAAATAGCGCACGCTCTTAAAGTGTGCACCGAGAATACAGAAAACCCATGTCTTGCCGATTTCGGCGGGACATGGGTTTTAGTAATTTGTGTTTAATTTTTTATTTTGGTATTAGGCTTGCTTTACGTGCTTAAACCTCTTTCTTTAGCTTCTCCACATCAGCGAGAGATAAATTTGTAAGCTCAGCGATAACCTCGGGAGAATAGCATCCCTTGTCCAGCATACGCTTAGCAGTAGCAATATTGGCATTTGCTTCGCCTTTAGCAACACCTTCACGCCGTTCATCTAATAAACGTGCTTCCATAAACATAAATTCTCGCCTCACTTTCGTATCAAGTTTGCTCAGCTTGCAACGCTTCGACTTGCTCAATCGGGAGAGAAGTAGCCTTGGCGATATCCTGCACAGAAAGGCCCATGCTGAAA
>ERZ780228.405-NODE-405-length-41383-cov-6.362006_pt1 | contig 41383 bp, 41 predicted proteins | sample MGYA00511015_ERZ780228 | MGnify/ENA primary metagenome ERZ780228 (study PRJEB29588, sample SAMEA2161897) | human gut metagenome | biome: human gut; feature: human-associated habitat; material: faeces | place: Denmark | collected 2008/2010 ...
AGTCACCGGGCATTTTTCATTTACAGGAGGATTTTGAATGAACAATACCGCAACCAACACCGCCACTTGCCCGACTGTCAGAAAGCAGATTGGCAAGACCACCTATATCGTCCGTGTCCATTTCAGCGAGACCGCCAAGGAGACGATGGAGGACAAAATCAAGCGTATGCTTCGTGAGGAAGTCCGCAAAATGTGACTTCTTTGTGAATTTGATGAAAAAGTCCTTGACTTTTCGTCTCTGGTAAAACCGCCAAATCCATATTGATTTCGGTTGGTGTAAGACTTGCTGCTTTTAATTTGGAAGAACTTGCATCCTTAACTCGTTTTGATGAAATGGAACTGGAACAAATTGGAGAGAGAAAAACGGCATTATTTGCGATTATTCCAGATAATGATTCCACATTTAATTTCATTGTAGGAATGTTATATACCCAACTCTTTCAAATGCTTTATTATCAAGCGGATTATGTTCATGGCGGAGAACTTCCTGTACCTGTACACTTCTTAATGGATGAGTTTGCTAATGTCGCACTACCCGATGAGTTTGATAAGTTACTTTCTACCATGCGTTCCAGACAAATCTTTGTATCGATTATTTTGCAGAATCTGGCACAGATTAAAGCCTTATACAAAGACAGTTGGGAATCCATTGTTGGCAACTGTGATGAGCTTTACTATCTGGGTGGCAATGAACAAAGTACGCATAAATACATCAGTGAACTTCTTGGCAAAGAAACTCTGGATACTAATACGTTTGGAAAATCTACAGGTCATAGTGGAAGTTATTCAACTAACTTTCAGCAGACTGGCAGAGAATTATTAACAGCCGATGAAGTCCGATTGTTAGATAACAATGATGGACTTCTTTTTATTCGTGGAGAAAGGCCAATAAAAGATAAGAAATACAATCTTTTAAAACATCCAAATATTAAACAAACACTGGATGGAGGTTATCCACCCTATATACATGGCCTAGCTTCTCACTTTATTGAAGACTGGCAAAACATTCTTCTCACCCAGAACGAATATGAACTATTGGATGAAGAAGAAACCGAAAATTATTTAAAGGAGATCAAAGAAAATGAAGAAACTCAAAACAATTAGAAAAACACTTTTTGTAGTCTATGTTGCACTTATCATGGTTGGTGCAATAACTACACCCATCTATGCAGCCAACGATCCGGTTACTGTAGTCAACAACTTCAGTGATTTCATGTTTGGAATGATTCGTGCCATTGGCATGATCCTTCTAGGATTTGGAATTGTACAGGTTGGTTTATCTTTAAAGAGTCATGATCCAAGCCAAAGAGCCAATGGGTTTATGACAGTTGCTGGTGGAATCGTGATTACCTTTGCCAAAGAAATACTGAACATCATTGTAGGTTAATCATATGGATGGAATCATTGATAACCTTACAAGTGCTTTAAATACATGGAACAGTAAACTGGCAGAGATATGGTTATTACTGACGGAATCTCCAGAAACATTCAAAGGTGGAGACATATGGAAAGTGATTCTAAAAGTACATGATGCCCTTCAAGCAATTGGACTAGCACTTTTAGTCCTTTTCTTTGTGTGGGGATTAATCAAAACCTGTACAAGTTGGCAAGATGTTAAAAGACCAGAACAAGCTTTTAAACTATTTCTAAGATTTATTGTTGCACGAGCACTTGTTATGTATGGAATGGAATTGATGACAGGTATCTTTGAAATTGTACAAGGTATTATATCTTCCATTACAGAAACGTCAGGACTAGGAATATCATCTGAAACAGTACTACCGCAAGAAATCATAGATGCAGTAAGCAATACAGGTTTTCTAGAATCTATTCCATTATGGGCGGTGACACTTTTAGGATCCATATTCATAACCATCTTATCTTTTGTGATGATTCTTACTGTTTATGGAAGATTCTTTAAGATGTATATGTATACAGCAATCTCCCCTATTCCACTTGCGGCAGCTGCAGGAGAAAGCACACAAAACACAGCATTCACCTTTATTAAGAGTTATGCAGGAGTTTGTCTTGAAGGAGCAATTATCGTTTTAGCTTGTATTATCTTTTCAGCCTTTGCATCAAGTCCACCAGTGGCAGATTCAACAGCATCTAGTGTGTCCATGCTTTGGAGTTATATTGGAGAGCTTATCTTTAACATGTTAGTTCTTGTGGGAACCATTAAGATGTCAGACAGGATTGTGAAAGAAATGATGGGATTATAATTTTTAGTATAGTCAACACTTGTGATTGGTATACTCTTAATTTATTTAAAAATCCGTAAAAAAATTACAGTAATCATTAAACCGTAATAAAATTACGGATATAATGTAATTGAGGTGATATTTAATGCTACAAAAATTTAAAGTTCATAATTTTAAAAATTTCAAAAATGATTTAGAAATTGATTTTTCAGATGTAAATGGATATAAGTTCTCACAAGACTGCACTATAAATGATTTAATCGGAAAGATGATTATTTATGGAAAAAATGGTAGTGGTAAGACAAATCTCGGTTATGCACTATGTGATTTAAAAGCAATTTTAGGATTTTCTCCTGAAATCAACACCTCGCATTCTTTTATTTCTAATGCAGATTCTGATTCAGATATTACAACATTTACTTATACATTTTTATTCAACCAAAAGAAAGATACAGCGGTTTATGAATATTCAAAATCCGATATGGTAAATCTTGTAAGTGAAAAACTATCGGTTAATAATCATGTTCTTTATGAATATGATTTTAAAGAAAATACGTTTATAACAGTAGATTCTGACTATTTCCACAACAATGATATTTATTCCATTTACCAAAGCAGTACAAATTCATCATTACCTTTTTTGCGCTGGTGTGTAAATAATGGAAGTGTGGATAAAGATTCTATCTTTCATAAAATTTATAATTACGGTTCAAAAATCACTCAAATATTTACCCCAACAACAGCTGCTGTTCGTTTAACAAAAAATGAGTTGGATGTGCTGGATAAGAATGTGAAAGAATTAGAGAATTTTCTTGTTTATATGGGAATTGATTGCAAACTTACCATGGAAAAACTTCCTGATGGAACAAAAGAACTTTATTTTGTGTTTAAAAACAGAAAAGTATCCTTTTTAGAAAATGCATCCAGTGGTACTTTATCTTTATTTAATTTCTACATTCATTTCTTAATGCCACATAAAGAAAGTTCCATTCTTTACTTTGATGAATTTGATGCCTTTTTCCACTTTGAATTATCTGAAAAGATTGTTCAATATATGAAAGAAAAACATCAGAATGCGCTTGTTATTTTTACAACGCATAATACGAATCTTATGACCAATAAAATTATGCGGCCAGATACTTTATTTCTATTAACAACAAGTGGAAAATTAATACCATTATGCAAGGCAACTGACAGAGAATTACGTGAAGGTCATAATCTAGGCAAGCTATATATGAATGGTGAATTTGATGAAGACTAAGAATGTACTATTCATAGTAGAAGGAACCAATGATGAACCACATTTTATAAAACAGTTGTTATCAAAATGTTATCCATCATACAACTACAAGATTTATTCTTATGTAGCTAATTTACACATGCTGACTAGTCGTCTTGAAAAAGATTATGAAGATTTTGAAGACGATGAACTTGACATTTTGTTGTTTCTGAAATCTTATGAAGAATCGAATAAAGAAATTTTCAATTTGAAATATACGGATGTATTTATGATTTTCGATTTTGAACCGCAGCATCCTTATCAGCATTTTGATACCATTCAAAAACATACAACATCATTTTTATTACCATTTTAATAACGCCCTACAGAGCACATTGCTCTGTTTTTTTATGCCTGTTAGGCAAGAAAGGAAGACAAAATGAAAGACTATATCACAAATACAATTATCTTAAAAAATGGAGATCAGGTTGAAATAGTAGAACCTGCTTCTTTACCATTAAACCAAAAACTAATGTATCAAATTGAAAATGCAGAATATAAAGTAATCATCAATTACAAGGGAACAAAGACCATTATTCCTGTAGAAAATATATTATTCGCAACATCGAGTCCATTAACCATTACACATGAGGAATTGATTGATGAAATCTAATTTTGAAATCAAGATCAACAAGGAAATACGCGATTATACAGAAAGTATCTTCTTTGGTTTATCTTTAAGACAAAGTATATTTTCTATTATTGCCTGTATCATAGCTACAGGTATTTATTTTCTATTCAATGACAAGTTAGGTACAGAAATGACAAGCTGGCTATGTATGTTAGGTGCTGCACCATTTGCAGCATTAGGTTTTATTCGATTTCAGGGAATGTATACCGAAGATATTGTGAAAACGGCACTGTATTCATTTCTTTTATCTTCAACCAATCTAATCAATAAACCATTTGATTTATATGAAGAAATATTCAATTCAATCATTAATCAATCTCGAAAGGAGTCTATAGTTCATGATAAAAAGTTACGAAAGATTGAAAAAGCTAAACAAAGAAAAAATAAAAATTTCTAAGTATGTTCAAGATACCATTCCTGTAGACACCATCTACAAGGATGGTATTTTTCGTTGTGGAAACAAATATACAAAGAGTTACAGATTCTTAGATATCAACTATAAGATTGCTTCTGGTGAAGATAAAAATAACTTGTTTCTAAGTTACAGTGATCTATTAAATTCTTTTGATTCTTCTGTAATGACTAAGATTACCATCAATAATCGAAAAGTGGATATTCGTAAGTTCAAAAAGAATATCCTAATCCCTTTAAAACAAGATGGACTAGATCCATATAGAGAAGAATATAACAACATGCTTTTGGATAAGTTATCGGAAAGTGATGATATTATTCAGGAAAAGTACATTACCGTGACTGTATTCAAGAATTCCATTGATGAAGCAAGATTCACATTTTCACGTATTACTACAGAATTCTCTACATTATTTGCAAGACTAGGAAGTTCTTGTATTGAACTCAATGCTGAAGAGCGATTAAAAATCCTGCATGACTTTTATCGGAATGAAACAGAAGAATTCAATCTAAACATCAATGACTTAGCTAAAAAAGGACATTCTTTCAAAGATTTGATTACGCCTAGAATGTGTAAATACCACAATAAATATTTTGAATTTGATGGTAAATATGGAAGAGTCTTATATCTCAACAATTATCCTGGTTTCTTAAAAGATGAATTTGTTTCCGAACTTTGTGATCTAAACCGGAATCTCATGTATTCCATGGACATCATTACAATTCCTACAGATGAAGCGGTACGAGAAGTAGAAAACAAGTTTTTAGGTGTAGAAAAGAACATTACTGACTGGCAAATGAAACAAAATCGTAACAATAACTTTTCTGCCATTATCCCTTATGATATGGAACTACAAAGAAAAGAATGTAAAGAATTCCTGGATGATTTAATCGTTCGTGATCAAAGAATGATGCTTTGTAACATAACCATTGTTCATCTTGCAGATTCATTAGAAGAACTGGATAAAGACACAGAAACATTAAAAGCAGTTGCTCGTAAATATGTTTGTGAGCTTGAAACATTATACTTTTCAAAAAGACAACTGGATGGTTTACAAACCGTACTTCCTATTGGGGTAAATAAGTTGAATATTACGCGTACTCTTCTTACAGAAAGTGCAGCTGTTTTTATTCCTTTTCGTGCACATGAAATCATGCAAAAAGGCGGTATCTGGTATGGACAGAATGCCATCACGAATAATCCTATTCTTTGTAATAAAGCTTTGCTGCAAAATCCAAACTCCTTTGTATTAGGTATTCCTGGTGCTGGTAAATCCTTCCTTACAAAGGAAGAATTGGAATTTTTAATCTTATCAACCAATGATGACATCATCATTGCCGATCCTGAAGGTGAATATGATCCAATCATTAAAGCACTAGGCGGACAAATCATTCGCATTGGTACAAACAGTAAAGATTATATTAATGCCATGGATATGTCCGAAGGTTATGGTGATAGTGGAAATGCCATTGCGGATAAATCTCAATTCATTATGTCTTTATTTGAACAACTGGATTCCAATCATGGTGGTATATCCCCAATTGATCGTTCCATTATTGATCGATGTGTTGCACTTGTATATCAAGAGACTCATGTTCCAACTTTAAAGCATCTCTACAAAAAGCTATTAGAACAAACAGAACCAGAAGCCAAATCACTAGCCATTAAACTTGAATTATTTACCAATGGATCTTTAAACATCTTCGCCCATGAAACCAATGTCGATATCCAATCTAGAATTCTTTCTTTTAATATCTTTAATCTTGGAAAACAATTAAAGACAATGGGATTACTTGTGATTACCGATGCGATTATTAATAGAGTTAATGAAAACTGGCGTAAAGGCAAGCGTACCCATGTCTTTATTGATGAGATTCACGTTATTTTTGAAAATGAAGAAAGTGCAACCTTCTTTGCATCCGCATGGAGACAATTCAGAAAAAGAGATGCCTATCCAACAGGTATTACCCAAAACGTCAAATACCTTTTATCCTCTCAACAAGGTACAAGCATGTTATCCAATTCTGAATTTATTGTCATGTTGAATCAATCTGCCAATGACAGAGAAGATTTAGCCAAACTACTAAACATTTCAGAGGAACAAATGAGCTATATTACTAATGCACCAACAGGATGTGGATTAATCAAGTATGGTGGTTCAATTGTGCCATTTGTAAATAAGATGCCAAAAGGCTTGTTGTATGATCTAAATACAACAAAACCAGGAGACAAAAAACTATTAATGAATTAATACAATTTAGGGAGCTTTATTAAGCAAAGCAATAATAAACGTTCCCTATTTTGTTTTATATAGTTTTTATTTTCTCATTGACATCACCCCCCGGTGCGAAAATCTACTATATATAAAGGAGATTTACTGCTATGAGTTATGTCAAAAAAAGTGCTTTTTTCTGCATTCTTTCACTGTTTTTGCTTACTTTATCAAGTTGTTCGGTAAAAAATAGTGTAAAAACATCTGGAAATACATCATCTTCAGAAACAATGGTCAAAAATCAAGATATTCAAAAAATTGAGCTTAATGACGAAAATTGGAATGATTACTTTGAAATAAGAGAAGAAAATATACCTGGATATGATAAATTTGGGGATTTATCTGGCTTTGCTCATATGTATTCATTATGTATAAAAAAAGATGTACAAATTGCTGATCCAAATATTTATGATTTTGAAATTACAGTTGAATACTCAAGTACGATAAGTCATCCAACAATTGAGTATGATTGTTCAAATCAAACATTTTCAATTATTGATGATGGCGATGAACAAAGAACAACCATTGATCAAACCTCTATTTCCGCATATGGTTATATTCATAATAACAGTGAATATATTGTTGAAGATGGATATACAAAAAATTATCATGAAAACGGACATCTGAAGGTATTAGAATATGATACATTTAAAAATGGAGGTAACAGTCCAACAGAAAGAGATTTTTACACTGATGTCCATATCACTCGAGTTACTGGGAATTTAAATATCATAAATAACTAAATATTCTATGATGCAAAGAAAAAATTTGATCGAACTATAAAGCAGAATTGACTTTCTGCTTTTTTTACATACAAAGGAGTTGATGAAATTGAGAGACATAAAAACAAAGCAGAAAATACAAGCTATCAAAACTAAAGATACGAAAGGAAATATTCAGCATTTTATCAAGCAACAAACGATTCATACTCGTAGTAAAGACGTGGATAAAAAAGAGGATGCTTCAGTTAAATCCAATGCTCAGGTGCAGGCTACAAATAAAGTGAGTGCTGTTGCTAAACAAACTGTAATTGAATCTAAGCATCGGACTACTAAGTTTATTAAACAGAAGCGTAATGAATATAAGATTGAATCAACTAGCAAGAAATCAATTGTTGAATCGAATCATGATATTCAGCCACAAAAAATTTCTTATATAGCCAAAGCAAAGAAGCATGTTGTGAATAAAGTGAATGCTTCAAAGATAAAACAATCTACAGAACAATTTGTTTCCAAACCTATTATCCAAAATACTACACATGCTATAAAGAAATCATTTCATATTGTTAAGAAGGGTGTTTCTACATTGAATACACTCTTTTCTTTTGGAACAGGATTGATTTTATTGATTGTGATTACTCTGTTTGTTGGCACATTTAGCGTTTTAGCACAAGATGGTGGATCTAATAGTGAAATTGTTTCTTTAAGTGAAGAAGTTATTGCATATGAAGATACCATTCGTAAATATGCAATAGAATACGATATAGAAGATTATGTATCTTTACTTCAAGCGATTATGATGCAGGAATCTGGTGGTAAAGGAACTGATCCGATGCAAGCTAGTGAATCGGGATATAATACAAAATATCCTAGAGTTCCTAATGGCATTACAGAACCAGAGTATTCCATAGATGTTGGTACACATACCTTTTCGGATTGTGTTAAAAAGGCAAATGTAAAAGATCCATCAGATACAGAACACATCTATCTAGCTTTGCAAGGATACAACTATGGCTCTGGCTATATTGATTGGGCAATTTCTAATTTTGGTGGTTATTCCAAATACAATGCACAACAATTTTCAGATATGAAGAAACAACAATTAAATGTATCTGGATATGGAGATCCATACTATGTAGATCATGTTATGCGCTATGTTGGTATTACCTTTAGAGGTGGAACTAATCCAAACTTCAATAATATGGAAGCATGGATTACGAAAAATCCATATGCCAAAGCAGGCTTATATGGTCAATGTACATGGTTTGCCTGGGGAAGATTTTATGAGCTATATGGTTATGATCCAGGCTTTTCTGGAAATGGATGGGATTGTGTAGATGAACTACTAAAAGCACATCCAGATAAATTTGAAAGATCTTCAACACCAAAAGCAGGAGCTGTATTTTCAGGAATAGGAAAAAACCATGTTGGTATTGTCTTAAAGGTAGATGGTAACAACATTACAATTCAAGATGGTAACTATGATGGTATTACCAATACGTTTGAAGATGCAAAAAAGGACTGGCAAACCAACACGTATACTCTTGATTACTACAGATCAAGAATGGGTGGTATTGTATTTGCCAATCCAAAATAAAAGCGGAGAAACCATCATCTCCACTTGTTTGCATTTTGATGTTGTTCAACAACTTTCTTTGCCTCTTCTTCAGTGCGATATAACTTACTTTCGCGAACACGTGTTCCAGAAGTACCACAATTACCATCTTCAAATCGAATGGTGCAGAATCCACCAGCATTGCGTATAACAGTAGCTTTCTTGATAAAGACAGAAGAGGAAATAAAGTAAACAACATCACCTTCATTAAAGCGTTTCAAATTATCAACTCCAATTTTTATAAAATATCAAATTATGTGACTTTCGATATTGTGGTAAAAACATTTTTTGTGGTTCGAGTGATTGCAGTGTAATAAGATTTTTTGTTGAGGGATTTTCCAATAATTACAATATCTTCAGATAATGTTTTTCCTTTAGCGGCTTTAATTGTATACTTTTCACCAGACCATTGATGAATCAACTCTTTAATATCTTTTCCTCTTGCTCCATCATATAACAATATTCTTAGACCGTCATCATAATTTATGGCATCTTCTATTTGAATGGATGAGAAACAAGATACAGTTTCATTTCCAATGATGTCGATATTCAAATTTTCTCTAATCCATTTACAATTGGTTTCTGGACATCTAAATGAATGATTTAAAAGTTTAGTTGGTTGAATATTATCAAACCATGTCCCACCACCATTAATATTTTGATTACAATCTCCTAAATAATAGGATGTTATTTTAGAATTATATATGAGGATAGCAAATTGTTCTAAATGCTTTTTTACATCCTGTGTTTCATCAAAAATAATGTATGAAAATCTTTTTGCCAGTAAATTTATTATTTCATCTGGATATTTATGTAAGACATACAAAATGAATTCAGATCGTAAAGAATGCGTTAGTCTTAATTCTTCTTTTCCAAAAACATGTTTTAAAAAGTTTAAATTTGGTTGATTTTTTAAAGAATGCAAGGTTTTATTATCCATATCTAAACTAAAATTAGTTTTTTTATTTTTATTGAGTATATTTCCTTCTTTATCTATATGTAAGTTAGAAATTCCTTTAAGTGGTGAAGGTAATATAGAAGAATCAATAAAGCATAATTTTGCACCAGTTTTCACTAAAGGAATCAGTGCTGTCATTTTAGGTAAAATATAACTAGAAAAAAGAGAATCTATTGTTTTACTGACAAATCCTTTCAATTGCATTTCATTTACTACTTCATTATTAAAAGCGATATATAATCCATTTTTTTCTTGACGCAAAATTTTTGAAGATTCAGTAGTTTTTCCACCACCAGCTACAATTTTAATGATTTCTGAATTCATTAACAATTTCCTTGATTATATGCCAAGTAGATAAATCTATATCGTTTTCTATTAACTTAGTAGCAATTTCTGTTTTTTTATTTGGTTTAGCAACCTTAATCTCCCTGTACTTTTTATGACTCTCTAAAAGAGAATTATAACTTTCTAAGAATCCATTGTTGTATAAATCTGTTTCTAATGTGTTATCCATTTCAAGTAGCTTGATATTTTTTTCAGAACATAGATTTCTTAAATTAATAAATCTATTAGACGGATTCAATCCATCATTAGACAGTGATCTATCATTATCGGATACAACAATTACTCGCTTTTTAAGTATTGAACAAAGCATAATATATGGTTCAAACATGACACCAGCAACATTAATCACAGTCCAATTATAATTATTTTTGGAAAGATAATTTTTTAAAATCAACTCTTCGGTATAGCCTTCTACTAAAATAACATTATCCGCTAAAATTAATTCACCTCTACCAGGATGCAAAAAAATGTTTAATTTATCTTTAATTTGTGAAGGCAGAATATCTAAACTTATACTGGATATATCCATTATTTCTTCAATATGTAATTCATTTAGTACTATTGGAGAATGTGTAGTCCCAATAATTTTAATATTTTTAAAAGTCTTAATTTCTCTAATTAATGTTCTAATTAAAGCTGGATGTAAATGATTTTCTATTTCATCTATTAAAATAATATTATTACCTTCATTTAAAGTGTTAATAATTATATTTGCAATACTCTTATAACCAGATCCTATTCGATAAGAATGTTCTTTGTTTGTATTGCTTTCAACTACATAAACCTTTTCGTCTGTTATCTTTGGATCAGAAAATTCAATATCTAAAGATTGACCAAATTTTTCACAAAATGATTGAAATTCACTAATTTTATTAGTAAGTTGTTTTTTGATTTCATGTTTTGATTTTTCTTTAATTAATTCATAATCTTCATCAGAATTCAAAAAATTTGAAATACTAGTTGCTAGCCCATTTGTTACTAACGAATCAATACGTGATAATGGAATAGTACATATATTTGGAATGGCATTATCCTCTTTTAAAATATCATAATCAACATTACTTCCATTCAACAATAATAATTCCTTTACATATCGTCCTCTTTGAGTCTTACGTACAATAACTTTAAAACCATAGTTTAAACTACCATCTTCATTGTAATAAGAAAGACTCTCTATACTGGAGTCTTCTAATTCCGCATAAATAATTATAGGTATGGAATCATCACTATTCTTAAAATCACTTTTTTCGATTTTAAAATAATCATCTGTAATAGCAGAAAAAGCTAATCTTATCCCGTCTAACAAATTGGATTTGCCAGAATTGTTTTTTCCAACAACTATATTTAATGTTTGATTAAAAATATATTTCGAGTCTAAATTTCTGAAATTTGAAAACTCAATACTTTTTAGCATTTAAAGTCACCTCCATAAGTTAGTAAGAATAGTGATTTTTTATAGCAATTATAAAGATTTCTACTAATCTAATCATAATGAGTTAAATCCTATTCTTTAACGATTTTAATTCCTTAACAACTTCATATTTGATTCCAGTATCAATCACTTCAAAGTGTTTTCTACCACAAAGAATCTTTTTCTTTTCAGAACCCTTAAGATCATTGATATTTTCTGTACCCTTTGTTTCAGCTATAAAATACAATTTTTCTCCTTCAAACGTGTTTAATACAACTGCCCAATCCGGATTATAGTTTCCGATTGGCGTATCAATCTTGAATCGACTAGGTAATTTTGCATATAGAAGAACATCATCATCATTTTCTGCATCTATCGCAAATTCGCGTTCAATTTCTGAATCATAAATGACATGATCATAGATATTTTTATCTGAAGATACGTCTAATACATTTCGATCCTTATATCCATACAATTCTTCATCGTTGAATATGAAATCTTGTTCATAGTAGTCATCTACTTTTTCGTATTTGATTCCTTCAGTTAAATTTTCTTTCTTAACTGACAACAAGATTTTTGATACTTGTTTGATCCATTCTTCAGGATTCTCATAGAACTCTTTTAATCTACCTGACTTAGATACAATTTCAATAATTGTCTTTCTTAATAAGTCTGTTGAATCTTGTAGTCTACGAATAAAATCAGGATATGTCATTGTATCAAATTCATATACTGCACCTAGCTCTCTCACTTGACTACCCACATCTTTTACACCTTGTTTTGTGATGTCTAGATTTGTGATTTGAGCATCAATCTTGTCCGGACGAATATGCGGCATATTTTGAATTTGTTCAACAGCTTCCTTTTTAAATTTATCCATATCCATATTGATTGTATAAACAGTCTTTTGTTTGATCTTATTCCATAAAGAGACAAACTCAGGAGATAATTGAACCTCTTTATTCAATTTAACAACCACTTTTGTAGAAGCATCCTTAATTTCAATTTCTCTAGAAAGATTTTCAATACGCTTCATTACCTTTGAAGTAAATGATTCATATTGTTCTGGCAATACAAACTTATCGTTATGCTTATCTTGATGATACTTAGTTGTTATTTTACCCTTAGAAGTCATATATTCGTTTTTAACTAAATAGTTAAATATTTCTTCAGATTCTTTTTGTGATAATTCCACTAAAGAGCCATCATGTTGTTTTACAGCAATACCAGTAAAACTAATTGGTTCAACAACACCAAATTTAAAATTGTCGTTTTCAAGTTCTTTTTGAAGTGTACTCGCAAAATCCTTATAAGATTCATTGGCTATAACACTCAATGTATTAAATTTGGAATCTAATACACGCTCTCCATTTTGATTAACACAAATACGTAAACCACGACCAATCTTTTGACGCTTTGTCATCGTATCTTTTGTTTCTACTAAAGTACATACCTGGAATACATTCGGATTATCCCAACCTTCTTTTAAAGCTGAGTGAGAGAAAATAAAACGAATAGGTTCATCAAAAGATAATAAACGCTCCTTATCTTTCATAATCAATTGGTAAGTTGTTTCATCATCATTTGTAGTTCCACTAGAGTTTTTAACTCTTCCCTTACCATCCTGTGCAAAGTAGCCGTCATGCACCGCACTAGCATCCGTAGAAATGTTATTTCCATATTTTTCGCGTAATACTTTATATTTTGGAAGATTGATCAATTTTGTATATTCCTCTTCAAACCAACGTTGATAATCCCCTTTTTCATCTTCTCTTGAATAATCACGATATTTACTAACTTCATCAATAAAGAATAAACTCAATACTTTAATGCCCTGTTTTGTATAATGAATCTCTTTATTTAAATGCATTTCAATCGTTTGACGAATCTGTGCTCGTTTTAAAGCAGTTTCGTCAACATTACCAATCACATCTCCAATATTTAAGAATTCACCATTACTAAAACTTACAGATTCTTCTCCTGGAAAACAATCAATATTATCTACGATAAAATTATGATCTTTGTAATAATCTACCTCATTAGATAATTCCCACAGATCATCTCTTGTTTTAGCTGTGACTGTCTTCTTATCTATAACACCCGTTTTATTGTTATTGACATAAATTTCTAAACGACAAGAAAATCCATTCTTCTCAGAAACACTCAACAATTTAACATAAGGCTTCGTACTCGCTTCATTACTTGTAATTGAAGCTACTTCAATATGTTTAACAAGATTTTCCTGGTATGCATCCACCGGAGTTAAACGATACATTAAATCATACATTTCTTTATGTGTAGCCGAATAACGTAATGTACACAAAGGATTCAATGAAGCAATGGCTTCTTTTGATTTTTTAGTACCATCAACAGACTGTGGTTCATCAATAATTACAATTGGATTTGTTCCAGCAATCAAATCAATAGGTTTATTACCATTTAATTTATCACTCGTTCTATGAATCAAGTTTGCCTTTGTTTCTTTAGAAGGGTCCGTGAAGCTCTTTCTAAACGCATCAATATTAATAATCATAATCTCAATATTTGTGCTCGTCGCAAACTCTCTGATTCTTTCCAAGTGGTTTGAATCATAGACAAAGTAGTTATAAACTACATTGTCATACTTTTCCATAAAATGCTCTTTAGTCGCATTTAAAGAACTGTTTACACCTTCCTTAATCGCAATACTAGGAACAACAATAATAAACTTAGTAAATCCATAACGTTTATTAAGTTCTAAAATTGTTTTCGTATAAACATACGTTTTACCAGTACCCGTTTCCATTTCAATCGTAAAGTTTCTCTTCTGAAGATCCTTTGCCATTTGAATATCATTACGCTCCTGGATATTTTGTACATTATCAAGCATAGTAAAATCATCAATAGACAACTTATTTGAATGTCCAATAAAGTAATCTACGCCCTCTGTATCGAAATTCAATTTATTTCTATTATCTACTTCAATAGTAAATAATGAATCTTTAACTTCACAACCATCAAAAATATCACATATCGCATTCACTGCATCTGTTTGATATGGTTGATCAACAAACTTTAATTTCATTCGACCAACTCCTTTCTCTAAATACATTTAATATCTTCTACACCACATTGTTTTAAATTATAAGTAGCATTTATTTTTTCATTGTCATCCCTAAATCCAGATTCATTAAAAATCACTGTTTTAGGAGATAATTCACCAATAGCTTTTACATCCTCGGAAGTAATACTATCTTCTAAACATACAATCATATAACGCTTGCCAACACGATACATTGTTTTTCCATTCACATTGATTTCTTCAACCTGTTTATCAAATACACCGTATTTAAGCATGATTTCATATAAAATATCTTCTTTACTTCTACCTTCTTTAAACACTTCACCTAAACGCATAGTAAGCTCTTTTTCATCAAGCTTCATATTAGGATCCCACTCATTCACATTTGTAGAATCTAATTTGAACACTTTAAATCCAATATCTGTTATAAACTGTTCATCAGAGCAAAATAAACCATCTAAAATATGTTCTTTCTCCCATTCAGACTTAATCTGTTCACCAGCTCGACGAATACGTTCTTCACCAATATCACAAATATTGTTATATCCAGCCTTATATGCTTCTGATTTTTCATTACATAGCTCTGGTAATTGAATCATTATAAACTTACGATTACCACCATCTTCTGCATTCAACTTCATCACTGCATGAGCTGTAGTAGCAGAACCGGAAAAGAAATCTAATATAAACGAATCCTTATCATCATATGTCATCATTTTAAGCATTCTAACTATAAGTTCAATTGGTTTAGGGGTATCAAAAGATGGACCGTTCATCAATGTTTTCAACTTTGTAGTTGCTGTAGATGTTAAACCCGCATCATCCCACCATGTGGTTACAGTCTTTCTTGTTTTCATTGCATCAGACTTGTAATATTTCTGATATAAGCTATTTCCTCTTTTAACAACATACCCATTGTTATATTTTTCAGTCATTGTTTCCTTAGAAAAACGCCAATAGTTTGTTATTCCTAAAAATTCATAAAACGGATTCCCTTTTTTTTCTCCTCCAGGACCATCAACAGGAACCAAGCGATATTCACCTTTACCATCATTATCATCGTAATTAAAATTATCTAAAACAGGATCAACACCAATTAATTTTCTATTTTGTTCAATTACAGTAATATTCTTTGCATAAAAAGCAATGAAATTATGATTAGATGAAACAATTTTATCATTTGAAATAGATGCTCTAGATTTATGACATATAGTAGCTATTCTATTTGATTCCCCAAATATTTCGTTACATATATTCTCTAAATTTACTACTTCATGATCATCAATTGAAATGAAAATCACTCCGTCATCAGACAACAAATTTTTTGCTAATAGTAATCTTGGATACATCATATTTAACCAATCCGTATGGAATCTTCCATTACTTTCTGGATTAGATGAAGATACTTGATTAGTTTGTGCTTTATAATTTTCTATTGAATTAGAAAAGCTATCATTATACACAAAATCATTTCCTGTATTATAGGGTGGATCAATATAAATCATTTTAATCTTTCCATAATATGTTTTTTGAAGTTGTTTTAGAACTTCTAAGTTATCCCCTTCAATATAAAGATTTTCTGTATTATCCCAATTCTTTGATTTTTCTTTGCAAGGTCTTAAAGTTGCTGATGAAGGCGTTTGAGCATTTTTTATAGATTGGTATTTACCATTCCAAGTAAATTGATAACGCTCTTGCCCCCCCGAAAATTTCAGAGCCTAAAAGAGATTTAAGAATGTCATAATTAACCACACCTTCTTGGACAGCTTCCGGAAATAAATTTTTTAACTTTTCAACATTCTTTCTTTCAAGGTTTAAACTACAATCACTTATTTTTTCCATTCAATCTACTCCTATATACACTTCACATCTTCTACACCACATTTTTCAAGATTATAAACAGCATTGATTTTATCGTTATCATTGTTGAATCCTGCTTCATTAAAAATCACTGTTTTAGGAGATAATTCACCAATAGCTTTTACATCTTCTGAAGTAATATGATCTTCTAAACAGACAATCATATAGCGCTTACCAACGCGATACATCGTCTTACCGTTCACTTCAATTTGTTCAACCTGTTTATCAAACACACCGTATTTAAGCATGATTTCATAAAGAATATCTTCTTTACTTCTACCTTCCTTAAACACTTCACTTAAACGTAATGCAAGTTCTTTTTCATCAAGTTTCATGTCAGGATCCCATTCATTTACATTTGTAGAATCTAGTTTAAACACTTTAAAACCAATATCTGTCGTAAATTTTTCTTCAGAACCGAACAATCCATCGGATGGATGTTCTTTTTCCCAATCAGTCTTAATTTGTACACCTGCACGACGAATACGTTCTTCACCTATCTCACAAATATTCTTGTATCCATTTTTAAACGCAATACTTTTTTCTTGGCAATTTTCAGGAATCTGAACCATTATAAATTTACGTTTCCCATTATCTTTATTATTTAATTGCATTATTGCATCTGCAGTAGAACCAGAACCTGAGAAAAAATCCAGTACATAATAATCATTATCTGTTTCAGAATTAATTATTAATGATATCAAATATTTTATAAGTGCAGTAGGCTTGGGAAAATCAAAAATCCCATTTCCTAATTCCTTTTGAACTTCTTTGGTGCCATCTTGGTTGAAACACATTGTCAACAAAGACAGTGGTTTTCCCTTTCTCATCACTCCATTTTCATCTTTCAAGTATTGTTTAAATCTAACACTATACTTACCGTTGTTCTCATTTATCACTAATTCATCATTTTCATATGCTTTATATAATCGTTTCTTTTCCCATATCCACTGTTTATCCGGCCAAATTTCAATACCATTATGCACAAGAGGATATACTAAGTTAGGACGATCCCCTTTACTTTTAGTTGCTAATGGCTGTGTAATATATCCACCACGAGATGAAAACTTATCGTCCATTAATTTATATTTTTTCGCCTCATCTTCAGATAGATCAGTCTCTATATTATCTGGGAATTTTTTTCCATAGCAAAGTACATATTCATGTAAAGAAGCAACTCCTTTTGTAAAAGCTCCTGGCCCATATTTATTTTTCCATACAAATGTAGTTATATGATTAGATTCCCCAAAAATTTCATTGCATATTTTTTCTAAATTTACTTGTTCTCCTTGTCCTATACTAATAAATATTAAGCCATCATTAGATAATAAATTTTTAGCTAGTATCAATCTTGGATACATCATATTTAACCAATCTGTATGAAATCTACCATTACTTTCTGGATTAGAAGAGGAAGATTGATTAGTTTGTTCTTTATAATTATCTAAACTATTAGAAAAACTATCATTATAGACAAAATCATTGCCTGTATTATAAGGTGGATCAATATAAATCATTTTTATTTTTCCATAATAAGTTTTTTGAAGCTGTTTTAAAACTTCTAAATTGTCACCTTCAATATAAATATTTTCTGTTGTATCCCAATTCTTTGATTTATCTTTACATGGTCTTAATGTAGCAGAAGATGGTGTTTGAGCTAATTTAATTGCTTTAGATTTACCGTTCCAAGTAAACTGATACTTTTCCTTTGAATCATCTACTTCATCTCCAAGCATAGCACGTAGCATGTCAAAATTAATCTTTCCTTCTTCAACTGCTTCAGGAAATAATTCTTTAATTTTATCTATATTATTCTTTTCTAAGTTTAAACTTAGACTTTCTATTCTATCCATTGCTATTCTCCTTCATTTTCTCTAATTTTACTTTTAGGTAGTTTACAAATGCAGAACATGTTATCAACATAAATTTGGCATCTTCTTCCGTTACTTCTTTATCTTCAATTCCACCATGTCTTATTCCACTTTCATCACTTGTGTAACCATATAATGATTGAAAGCCATTTTTCATTGCACCATGAATATATATTCCATTCTTTTCGAGTCTTCCTAACGCTTTACCTAACTCTACTTTTTCTCCACAAATGATACAACACATAGATTCAACTGCAGTAATTGATTCTTTTATGGAATTTTTGTAATCTGGATTTTTTCTATCTGAATATAATTCCAAAGATTTTTGAATATGATTATTGACTATATTAAAATTCGAATCAATAGCTTCTTCTATCTCGTCAATTTCTTCTTTATTTGTAATATCTACGATTTGGTTATCAATAATTCGATATCCCATTTTCTCATTTTCCAAATCTCCATTTAAATTATCTTTCAATCTTATTAACGATTCTTCATCTGTGTTCATATAGTCAAATTGGAGTAATATTTCAATAAAGTCAAAACATTGATACCATTTAAAATCATCCCAGTGATTATTGATATCGTTTATAATCAATGAAAATCTGTCACTTGGATTATAAGACATAACTTGATTTACAAGCTTTTCACCGAGAAAATCAATCATGTAGATATAAAATCCTTTTGCATCTTCATCATCTAAATCATCATTAAAGAAAATATTTAATGAGTTAAACATTTTGTTTTTGCATGTCTCTCTTAAATCATTTATTAATATTGCTTTACTAGGGACAATATTGTATCTCTCTGAAAAAAACATCTAAACACCTTCTTTCAATCTTTTAACTATATTCTTTTGTTTCATTTCTTCATCATATATCTGATCATCAATATCCATCTTCTCTGACTTCATTGAAGCTCTTTTATACTGTTCTTTTAAGTTGTTTATGTTTGCTTGTCTTGCCTGGTATTCCTTGATAATTGATTTGTAATCAAGATCAGCTGTTGGATATACCTTAATCAAATTCAATACACCAATCTTATAAACTATCTGCACAATTTTTGTGTAATAATCTTTTAAATTTGTTGCTGTTATTTGACTTAGATTCAAATAATTCTTTGATTCTCTACTTACTTCTTGTACAACATTATCTTCTAATACCGTTTTCGTTTGATCTATTTTACTGATTCTTTTTGGAGCTACACTAATCCATTCTTTATCCATATGTTCCATCAATAATATTGTTGGTTCTGGAAATGCAGCATGCAATTGACTTGTTAAATCCGTTAATTGATCATTCTTCTTTAATGTAATTTGCAACACATAAATAGCTTGATAACTATAATCATCATCTCTATAAGCTCTATAATGAATCGTTTGTTCATTTAACAAGCTAACAAGATAAATCGAAGCCACATGACTTTCTATCAATCTTTTATTTTCTGGTGTTGGTTGTAATTGTTCAACCAATGTTTTTACTGGCACTCTTTGTTTTGTAAGAGCTGGTATATTTAATGCTTCTAATACGCTCATGATTCCACCACTAGGAATGACACTAATTCAAAATCATTCAATCCACTAACTGTATTGTCCAATAAGGTTGCCTGGCCTAATTGGAATAAAGATTGAATTCCTTTTTGTTCTACAATACCCTTAATGTCATAAACAGCTTTTTCTAATAAATCCGTATATTCAGACATGTCTGAACCATTCTTTGTTTTCTTATTAAACTTTCTAACAAGACTTTCTATAGGCTCACTCTTTGTCTGACATAACACTTTATATAGATCCAATATCTTCTTTGGATTCGTATTCTTTACATGAATCGAACCATCTGAATTTACATACACTAAATAATAAGGATATAAAGAAGTAGCTAATTCCTGGCTATCCGTATGTTTCTTTTGTTTTAAACAATAAATAACACCCTCAACACACTCTTCTTTATTTTTATCCGGAATATCTGTTACTGCATAAACTCCAGTAGGATACTTCTCTAATACATTTGGATTTTCTTTCATAAAGCGATCCAAAGACATAATATAGTCATCTAAGGTTAAATCTGTAATAGATATACCACCTTGTAAATCTTCCACGTCTAATACTTCAGATTGAAGCTGTTTTAATTGGTTCTTTCTATATTCAAGATTCTTACTTTCACTAGATAATAAGTCATCATCTCCGGTTGCTGAAAGATCTAACATGACCATTCGATTCTTAACTCTATTTTCCAAATTAATATATTCATCTAGTTCCATATTTGGTCAAAAGTTTACTAATTGAATGACTTTATTTGTAGAACCAATACGATCAATACGACCAAATCTCTGTACAATTCTAACTGGATTCCAGTGAATGTCATAATTCATTAAATAATCACAATCTTGTAAATTTTGACCTTCTGAAATACAATCCGTTGCAATCAACACATCAATTTGTTCTCTATCTGTTGGTAAATGATTAGATCTAGGTGAAAAGTTTGCCAAAATAGCTTCAAATTGATTTGGCACTGATTTTAGATTTGTTTTAACTCCACTTCCACCAGTGACTAACCCACAATATAATCCATGGGTATCTAACAACCACTGATTGATTTCCTTATAAAGATATTCAGCTGTATCTGAGAATGAAGTAAAGATAATTATCTTTTTGTTTTCATTATTAATTGGATGATTGATTTTCTCTGTTATGTATTTTTTTAAATCAATGAGCTTTGCATCTTTATCTGGTGTAACATCAATAGACTGATAAAGTAGTTCTTCTAAAATCTTACGATCTTCGTCCAAATCTTCTCTTAATCGTAAAGCATCTAAATCTTTTACTTTTATTTTAATTTTTCCACCAATTTCATAATCAAAATCATCATCTTCTACATCTGAAAAAGTATCATTATCTAAATCGACTTCTTGTCCTTTATTAAGAATATCCATCATGATTTCGATTTGTTTAAGAATTCTCTCTAAAGTTAAAGTAAATGAGTTTACAGAACTTTCTAATCTCTTAAAAATATTGACTCGCATTAAATTAACGATATTCTTTTCACGGTCAACCTGTTTAAATTTGCCTGTACCACCTTTGACTTCCTGATCATATAATTCTTCGTAATAATCTAATTTACTAGGTAATACATACAGCATTGGTGAATAAATAGCTAAATGAAGACTTGCTATCATACCATTTACTTTACTTAATGCTGGAAATCTTTTATTTATATCAATATCTGATTTAATACTGATTGGCTTTAAACGAGTAGGAAATTCACCAATATCTTTTGTATCATAATATGTTTGTATTTGTTTTCTACTGCGAGCAATCGTTACTGTATTTAATAAATTAAAGAAATTATAATCGAGCATAGGAAGAAGATTGGCTGTTGTTTGCTTTTCTTCAGGTAATTTGGACCATTCTTTAAATCTAGTTTGTGCCACACGAAGAGTTGTTTCAATACTATTAATTCCTGCAGATTCTTTAAAAGCATCATCCTTATCTTCTGTAATAAACATAATTTGATTTTTTAAATCTGCCAAACGATTATTTACAGGCGTAGCAGACAACATTAAAACTTTCGTTTTAACTCCACTCTTTATAATACGATTCATCAATTTTTGATAACGTGTTTCTTTACCCTTAAATGCATTATTATTTCTGAAGTTGTGAGATTCATCAATGACTACAAGATCATAATTACCCCAGTTGATTGTTTCTAGATTGATATCTCCTGATTTTCCTTTATCACGAGATAAATCTGTATGGTTTAAAACATCGTAATTAAAACGATCTTCTGCTAAGAAATTAGTAACACTATTTTCTCTGAAAGAAGTCCAGTTTGAACGTAGTTTTTTAGGACAAAGCACAAGTACTCGATCATTTCTTAATTCATAATATTTAATAATAGCTAAAGCTTCAAAAGTCTTACCTAAACCAACAGAATCCGCAATAATACAACCATTATATAATTCAAGTTTTTTTATAGCTCCAACAACAGCATCATGTTGAAAATTATATAAAGCGTTCCATATTTTAGTTTTATTGATTCCTGTACGTTCTTTAACTCTAGCCATGTCATCCATGTTTAACAGTTTTTCACCAAATATGTTATATAGAGTTAAATAATAAATTAATTCAGGAGAATTTTCTTTGTATAAATTGGATAAGTGTTTTAATAATTCGTCTTTAACATCCGCAACTAAATCTTCATTTTCAAATATTTGATTAATAAAAGCTTTATATTGTTCAATCATTTGTTGATCATCACTGACCGTATTGAAATCAAAACGAATTTGATTTGTATATCCTAAACCGTCTTTAGAAAAAGCTATATTATTGCCTTGAATCAAATAACTTCCTTCTTTATTTTCAACAAGAATGTTACTTGGAGAAACACTACCTGATTTAACAACAGATTTAATTTCACTTTTTTCTTTTATGAAGTTATAGCACTTAGAAGCAATTTGGTTTTGATCCAAATTGTTTTTTAATCCGATTTCTAAGTTGAATTCAGAAACATTTCTTTCTCTTTGATGCATCTGTAATTCAAATTCTTTTACTTCTTTATCATTGGCAATAATTCTTTTTATGAATGTAGGTTCATTGAACAGAAATTTAAATTTATTACTTTTTTCTAATACTTTTCGTAATTCTTCAAAAGCATAGATTGTAAAGATAGGAGACGAGATAGTTATATCAGCTCCTTCTTGGGTATTTTCTTTGACGTACTCACCAATGGCACCAATTTTATTATTATCCAATACTATAGGCATGTAATCACCTCTTTTATATTTTATTCGTACTTATTTATTTTCCTCACGTTTTTCTATAGGAATGATTTCTACAACATCGTCAAATGTGCAATTGAAATAATCACAAATATCTATCAATTTATCCATAGAAATAGCTTGTCCTTTAGACAATTTAGCTAATGTTCCAGATGATAATCCTATTTTTTCAGCAAACTCTGTTTTTGTTAGATTCGCATCAATCAAAAGCTTAAATAAATTATTGTAGCTTACTTTCATATTGTTAACCTCGCATATACAAATTCATTATACCTTTTCTAGTAATCAGTTTGAAGGAAATCTTCACTTTTTTAAAGATTTTTATCAATTGTTTTAAATTATATTGATAGTTTATAAATATATAACCATTGCTGCAAAGCATATACAGTGTTCTAATAATGTTAATGGTAAAGAATCGAAGTCCTCCTAACTCTTTTCGTTTTAGAAAAGAGAATAGATTTTTAGAATACAACGAATTGGTACAGATCTCTGTTTCAGACAGTTGATCTGTTTTTTTTATCCCTTTCAAGGCTAAAAAATGCCTTTTTTGTGGACTTTCAAGTGAAGGGGAAATTGTTTCTCCTTCACAAAAGGAGGAATAATTAAATGTATAACTATGGTTATGAAAAGAAAAAGTATTTAGAAGCAAAAGAAAAAGAAGAAAACTTACTACGATTATTAGGATTTCCTGAATGGAAGATACGATATCTTCGTGAACTAGATGATTTTGATTTCAATAAAAATCGCAGTTTTCACCGCAACGAATCGCCAACTGAGGTGAAATTCTTTCTAAATGAACCTTCTGAAGATTATATAAGTGAATATACATGGGAAGATGTACTGAATGGAGTTAATGATGCCGTTGTTTATAAGCATTTAAAAACGTGTGATCCTGTCATGCAGAAAATCATTGTAATGTTGAAAAACAAGTATTGTGTGTGGGAAATTGCTGAAGATTTGCATATGACGAATAATGCAGTTTATAAAAGAATCGAAAAATTCTCAAAAAAATGTAAAAAGAGAGGCTAATAATTCACGATTTCAAGGACTATCTAGTGAAGGGAGATATGTAATCTTCCTAACAGCTCTTTGAAAACAACATAACAACTATTAGATACAAACACTTATATATTGAGCTAGATCACTATTGCGCGATGATAGATTTATTCCGAGCGATGATACTTTAGAATGACAAACAATGTTGCTGATTGTGCCATGACGATATATAAGATAATGATACTTCTAGCGATAGGCCCACGCGTAAGATGGGTTGGTGCAACTCCAATGAAAGAAATGTAGCAAACTTCTTGTCTAATAGGATTCCTTTGTTTTCGGGTAATCAGGTGATAAATAGAAAACACGATAAATACATTATTTTTTAATATCAACCGAGATTTGTTCTCGGTTTTACATATAAGGAGTGATCAAAATGAAAGTGAAAAGAGGAGATGTTTATCTTGCAGATTTGAGTGATGCAAATGGTTCTGAACAAGGAAAAGTGCGCCCTGTTGTTGTAATACAAAATAATCGTGGTAATAAATACAGTCCAACTACGATTGTTGCTTGTCTTTCTTCTAAAGTCTATTCCAAGCATCACTTACCAACCCATTACTTATTACCAGAAGGATTAGGATTGAAGTACAAATCTATGGTCATGTGTGAACAGATCCGTGTTCTTGATAAAAGTCGTTTAATTAAGAAGATAACGAAATTAGATAAAAGACATATGATGCACATTGCCCGTCGCATTAAAATCAGTTTGGATTTAAAACAACAACACTTACATAGTCGGAAATAGGAACAACACCGACTATGCATTATTTCTCCCTGGAAGCAGCATTTATTAGAACGTAGCTGCTTCCTTTTATTTTGCAGGTGGGAATCATTTTTTCAAAAAAAGTATAACAATATCGAGGAGGAGATTAACATGGACAGACACAGCGCAAGATTTATTGATGCAGAAGAACTAGCTGCACTTACAGGTGTATCAAAAGCTGGAGCTTATAAAATCATTCAGCAACTTAATGAAGAATTAAAACAAAAAGGATATTTAATTGTACGCGGAAGAGTTATCTATCCTTATTTCTATGAAAGATTTTTTGGAAAGGATGATAAAAATGCCAGTATACAAAGATAAAAAGCGTGGCACATGGTATATTGTCACACGTTACAAAGATTGGACTGGCAAACTTAGAACCACCACAAAAAGGGGTTTTAAAACAAAGATGGATGCCAAAAATTATGAGATTGATTTTAATGAAATGAAAAACAATAGTCTTTCAATGACATTTGGAAGTTTCGTTAAAATTTATATGGACTCCATGCAAAATCGTTTAAAAGAAAATACACTACTCACAAAACAAACAATTATTGAAAAGAAGTTCCTTCCCTATTTTAAGGATAAGAAATTATGTGACATCACACCTAAAGATGTCATCTGTTGGCAAAATGAAATAATGAAACAGACAAGTAGAAGAGATAAAGAATTTTCTCCAACTTATCTTAAAACAGTACACAATCAATTAAGTGCCATTTTCAATTATGCCGTCCGCTATTATGGACTTAAAGATAATCCAGCAAGAATTGCAGGATGCATGGGAAAAGAAACAAATGGAGAAATGCAGTTTTGGACAAAAGAAGAGTACATGAAATTTTCCAAAGCCATGATGAAAAAAGATGGAGTTTTCCAAGCATTTGAAATGCTTTACTGGTGCGGAATCCGTCTTGGGGAAATGCTCGCATTAACCCCTTCCGATTTTGATTTTGAAAAGAAAACAGTCCGTATCAATAAAAGCTATCAAAGACTTCATGGAAAAGATATTATTACAGATCCTAAAACAGCTAAAAGTAATCGTGTAGTTCAGATGCCCGATTTTTTAGCTGATGAAATGCAGGATTATATTTCAAGGTTTTATACCATAGAACCTGATGAACGTATTTTCATACTCACAAAATCATTTCTACATCATGAAATGGATCGTGGATGTAAAGAAACTGGAGTGAAACGAATTCGTATTCATGACCTTCGCCATTCACATGTGTCATTATTAATTGAGATGGGGTTTACTGCTGTAGACATTGCCAATCGAGTTGGTCATGAAAGTGTAAAGATCACTTATCGTTATGCTCACATGTTCCCATCAAAAGATGAAGCCATTGCCAAAAAACTTACAGATATTCGAGGAGGCGCTTTTGATGAGCAAAAAGAATCTTGATCGTAAAGGTCGATTTAGAAACAAGATTGTTTCTGTACGAATGTCTGAAGAAGAAGCTAAACTTCTTGATCGCCGTGTTTTGTTATCTGGACTAACAAAACAGGATTACATAATCAACTCTATCCTTGATAAGGAGATAGCTGTTTATGGAAGTCCTTATGTCTTCAGAAGTCTTCATGACGAACTGGTTCACTTTGCCAAGCTCTATGGAACATCAATTGATTCTGATGATGAGGAAATGATGGTGTGGGTATTGGAAATGATTTTAGCAATGCGTTCAAAAGATAAAAAATATGTAAAGCTATAGCATGTTTTCACGAGTAGAAGGTTTCTAGTGGCTTAGAGGTTATGCACTTCTAAGCCATATTTTGTAAAAATTGAGGAAATACCAACCTCCAAGCCACCGGGAACCTTTTGGTAAAAAACGGGTCTAAATGTTTTCATAACGGTCAAAAACCAGTCAAAATCGACTACTTTTTGCCTCAAAAATTCAAAAAATGGGCTTCTATGTTTTCAAAATGTTTTCACGAGCATTCTGAACATCAAAAAAGCCGCCTGTTTAAGCGACTTTTCGACATTCTATATACTATTCGAACTCGATTGTTCCAGGAGGCTTACTAGTAAGGTCATACATTACACGGTTAACCCCACGTACCTCATTGATAATACGAGACATAACTTTATTTAATACTTCATATGGAATCTGAGCAGATTCAGCAGTCATAAAGTCAATTGTATTAACGGCACGTAAAGCGATGGCATAATCATATGTTCTTTCATCACCCATAACACCTACTGAACGCATGTTTGTCAATGCTGCAAAGTATTGACCGATTGAACGATCTAATCCAGCATTTGCGATTTCTTCACGATAAATGGCATCTGCATCTTGTACGATTTTTACTTTTTCTTCAGTAACTTCACCAATAATACGAATTCCTAAACCAGGTCCTGGGAATGGTTGTCTGAATACTAAGTATTCAGGAATACCTAATTCTAAACCGGCTTTACGAACTTCATCCTTGAATAAGTCACGTAATGGTTCAATGATTTCTTTGAAATCTACATGATCAGGAAGTCCACCAACGTTGTGGTGAGATTTAATTACGGCAGATTCTCCACCTAAACCACTCTCAACAACATCTGGATAAATCGTTCCTTGAACTAAGAAATCAACTTTTCCAATTTTCTTAGCCTCTTCTTCAAATACACGAATGAATTCTTCACCAATGATCTTACGTTTTGCTTCTGGCTCTTCAACACCCTTTAGCTTTTCATAATATCTTTGTTGCGCATTTACACGAATGAAGTTTAATTCATATGGACCTTCTGGACCAAATACAGCCTCTACTTCATCCCCTTCGTTTTTACGAAGTAAACCATGATCAACAAATACACATGTCAATTGGTTACCAATTGCTTTTGATAATAATACAGCTGCAACAGAAGAGTCTACTCCACCACTAAGGGCACATAAAACTTTTCCATCTCCAACCTTCTCACGAATAGCTTTAATTTGTTCTTCAACAAAGTTATCCATTCTCCAATCACCACAGCATCCACAAACACCACGAACGAAGTTATATAACATTTTTGAACCTTCTTGTGTATGCAATACTTCTGGATGGAACTGAACAGCATATAATCCTTTTTCTGCATTTTCACTTGATGCACAAGGACAGTTATCTGTATGAGACGTAATTTCAAAACCAGGTGCTACCTGTGAAATATAGTCAAAGTGTGACATCCAACAAATTGTTTTTTCAGATACACCCTCAAAGATTTTAGAAGAAGTCTTATCCACAAGAACCTCTGTCTTACCATATTCACGGTGATCCGCTTTTTCTACTTTTCCACCCAATACATGCATCATCAATTGTGCACCATAGCAAAGACCAAGAACTGGGATACCCAATTCAAATAATTCCTTTGAATATGTAGGTGAATCTGCCTCATAACAACTATTTGGTCCTCCAGTTAAGATAATTCCTTTTGGATTCATAGCTTTGATTTTTTCTAAATCTGTTTTATATGAATAAATTTCACAATATACATTGCACTCACGAACACGACGTGCAACCAACTGATTATATTGTCCTCCAAAATCAAGAACAATGACTAATTCTTTTTTCATTACGTCCTCCTATTAATTTCTCAACAATATTATAAAGTAGCAACCAATTATTTACAACGCTTTAAATAATCAATTACCCCATTTAAATCCGTACAAGACTCTTGAATATATTCCTTCATCTCGTCATCTGGCGCAATCTGATCTTGAATAAAAATGGAATGCATTTTCGCATTGGCTGCTGCCATAATTCCATGCTTACTATCCTCTAATACTAAACAGTTTTCTGGTTTTACATCTAATCTTTCAGCTGCTGCCAAGAAAACATCTGGAGCCGGCTTTGATTTATATCCCTCTTTAGAAGATACAATCACATTGGGACTTAACACAAAGCCTGCATGCGACAAGAACTTTTTAATAGCCTGCGGATGTGAACTTGAAGCCACCGCATAAGGAATCTTATTCTCTTCAATATACTCAATTAAATTCTGTAATCCAACCATATTGGCACTACCAGGCTCTTTAAAATATGTAAAGAAATAATCCACACGCTCTTCCTGAATTTCTTCCATAACTCTTGTCACACCTGGATACATCATTTCAAACTCTGCAACCTTTCTTGAATCACAACCAATTAAAGGTTCCGGAAAATAGTCTGGACAAGAAACGCCTAATTCTTTAGCCTTCTCTTTGAACTCATCCTTAAACATCTTTTCCGTATTAAACATCAAACCATCCATATCAAAGATGACTGCTTTAATTTGTGGCTTTCTAAAATATTCAATCAAACATTGCGTGCCTAAATCACTCATACCACGATCCATTAGATCCACATATTCTTTGATGACACGATTTACACCATACAAAGGAAAATTGGCCTCTTGTACTGCAATTTTTAAATCCTTCACAAAATGCTTCACATAAAAACCAGGCGCATAATCATTCTCTAACATCTTCTTACCTTGGAATTCCAATTGTTTAGATCCAGCAGCACCATTACGCAAGAAGCGATACACGAAAGATTCATCCACATCTTTACAATTCAAATACGACATGGCCTCACAAATACCTTGTAACGTGTTCGCAATCATGATTTGGTTCGCCGTCTTGACATGTTGACCACAACAAGCCTTGCCACAATACTCAATTTGTGTTCCAAACGCTTCAAAGATTTCTTTATTTGTTTCAAAATCCTCTTTGTCTGCACCAACCAAAACAGTTAGAGTACCATTTTTCGCTCCCGTATCTCCACCAGTCACTGGCGCATCCAATACATGAACACCCAATTCTTTTCCTTTTGTGTACAATTCTTTAGCTAACTTTGGACTTGAAGTCGTAAAATCAATACAAGTTTTACCCGCTTCAATACAACTAAAAATCACATCATATACTTCTTTAACATCACTAGGAAAACCGACCATTGTACAAATCACATCTACATTGGATGTCAAAGACTCAATCGATTCTTCTAAAATGGCACCTGCATTTTTAGCTTGTTCTACCCTTTCTGGATGTCTTGCGTACACATGCACTTCATAACCCTTATTCAATAAATGAATAACCATTGGCTGACCCATAATGCCAGCACCAATCCAACCTATTTTTCTCATTTCACTTTCTTCCCTTCACTAATATTGGAGCGGATTGCACCGCAATAAATTTCACAACTTCAAACATAAACTTAATTTCTTCTGCATTCAATTGACGAATCTCCTTAATTCCAGACAATGCCTGTTTAAATGAAAATTCAGTTAAATCCGCAATCGTATAAATTTCCATACGATCAAATAGTTCTCCAATCAAATGACAATAACGCTCTTTTTCTTCCAGTGGACGATCCATCAATAACTTATTTGCATATTCCAATAAATCATCACTCTCTTTTGTGAGTGCATCACAATAATTAAAGTCTTTTATATCCACACTCCACATAAGCGTATCATGCTGAACTAGGCCAGAACCTTGAGCATCCATGACTTTTGTTTGTTCTCTATGATCTAAAACACGACCCACAATACTATCCTTAGGAATATAGTTTGTAATCTTAGACACATCCTCATCACCTTGCCAAAAACCATCCGCAAAGCCAGGCCCATCAAAACTTTTCACACCTTCAATATATCCCTGTAGTTTTGGATTTTTTAAATAGGCATACATCGCCAGATTTCCTCCCTTTGAATGCCCCGTCAAATACATCTTTGGATAGATTTTTTTCTTTTTTAATCCAAACAAAGAACTCGTTTCAGGAATATCCGCAATAGTTTCTTTGACATAATCCCTCGCCAGGATTTGACAAGGAAGATCCTTGCTATAGGTCATCATTAAATTTTCTTTCCATCCCGTAATACTACCATCCGTACCACTAAAAGAAATAACGAAAGATCCATCTGGCAACACAAGTGTTACCACACTAAATTGAATCACATCTTCATCGCTATAGACTTTTTTATAGTTCTTTAACTTTATATTTCCATAACGAATCGTATCTTGCAACGCATCAATTAAATGTGGAAGATTCATTGAAAATGTATACTTACTTTTTAATTCCTCTTCACTATATAAAGAAAGATATTTACGACATGCTACCTCTAAAGAAACCTCGTCCTTTTCCACAATACCATCCCAATCCACATAAGATAGATCGGCACATACTAACATATCCACCTCATTAAAGGGACGAACAGAAAAGTCGATATCTCTTCTTAAACGTACATAATTTAATAAGTTTTCCATAGTCAACCTCACTACAACGATTTTACAATATACAAAAGGATTAGCCAAATGACTAACCCAATTTTTTCGATAATTTTATATAATGATCTGCATTTGAAAGAATGTCAGAAACCTGAGATTCTGAAGTCTTTTTAATGATTTTAGCCGGTACTCCAACCACAACACTCTTTTGTGGAATCACCATATTTTCAGGCACAACACAACCAGCACCAATGATACTATGCTTTCCTATATGAGCTCCATTTAAGATAATAGCACCCATACCAATAAGCACCTCATCCTCAATCGTACAACCATGCACAATAGCCCCATGACCAATCGTGACACGATTACCAATTTTTAATGGATAACCACAATCCGTATGCAAAACACACTGATCTTGAATATTGGTTTCCTGCCCAATTTCAATCGTTTCTTCTTCACTACGAATCACTGCGTTATACCAAACACTTGAACCTTCACCAATTGAAACATTACCTAAGATAGTTGCATTACTTGCACACAAAAAATCCTTTTTAACCTCATCCAGTCTCTTACAAAGCCAAACCACACCATGCCACGCATCAAATTTTATACCACAAGAAGGCAATGCCCCATACATAGTAAAGCCATGCTTTTTATGAAAAGCTATACTTTCTTCATTCGAATCTGTAATACATGAAATGATCCAACGTATGTTTAATTTTCTACAATCCGCTTCAAGCTGATCTAGCATTTTTGAAGGCAAGCCATAATGTTTTCCTTCTTTAAAATAAATAGTAAGTTCTATACAATACTTATACGCCTCTTTAGAAAAAGCAGGGTGCACATAGCCATAACCAATTAAAACATCATTATTAAATGCGACATAAAATGGATTTGTCTTTGAAATTTCCACCATATGTTCTTTAAATACATCAAAAGAATCTGGCACAACATCAAATATAGCTGTACTTGTCTTTACATAATATACATAGATTGGATATATACTTTCTAAATCTTTTTCTTGAAGTAAACGTAACTCTTGCATAAAACCTCCTATTGAATTTCTAAACTTGAATAGGCTGTTAAACTTGCATCTCCTCTTCTTCCAGAAAGATAAGCGATGGTTCCTGCAACACCAATCATACTTGCATTGTCTGTACAACAATACATTGGAGGCACTGTAAACTCAACTTCTGGATATTCATTTCTTAATTCTTCTACTTTTTCACGAAGTCTTGAGTTAGCACTTACTCCACCACCTACAACGAAATGACGAATATCTTTGTGATCATCAAGTACAGCTCTTACTCGAGAGAAAATTTCATCCAATGCACATTCTTGGAATGAACAAGCCAAATCTGCCATATCAAATGTCTTGCCCTGTCTTTCCATACGCTTTGTAAATTGTAGAACACTACTCTTCAATCCAGAAAAACTAAAATCATAACGACCTTGTGTCTTCGGTTTTGCCAGTTCATATACCGGCTTACCTTCTTTTGCCAATTTATCAATTTTAGGACCACCAGGATATCCAAGACCCAACACACGAGCCACTTTGTCAAAGGCTTCTCCAATCGCATCATCCTGTGTTTCTCCTAAGATTTCAAAACTTATTTCATCCTTCATATAAACAAGTTCTGTATTTCCACCAGAAACAACAAGTGCCAACACAGGATATTTCATATCCACCACTAATTCATTGGCATAAATATGCCCTGCCAAATGATGTACAGGAACTAATGGTTTGTGGTAGGCAAAAGCCAAAGTCTTGGCAGCTTGCACACCAACGTGTAAACATCCAATTAAGCCAGGACCTTGCGTAACAGCAACCGCATCCACATCTTCCATAGTGATATTGGCATCCTTCAATGCTTTTTCAATACAATACGAAATATTTTCTACATGAATACGACTCGCAACTTCGGGTACGACCCCACCAAATTCTGTATGCACATCAATTTGGCTTGCGACCACACTCGATAGTACTTCCTTTTTATCTTTGACAACCGCAACGGCTGTTTCATCACAACTACTTTCAATTCCAATAATAATCATACAATCCTCCTACAATGCCAATGTCATCACAATAGCATCTTCTCCATCCGGATAATAACTCTTAGATACATTGACTTGAATAAAGCCCATTTTCCGATATAAATTCAAGGCTGCCTCATTACTAGCACGAACCTCTAATGTCATATATTCACAAGCCGCTTCTCGAGCTCGATCAAATAAATGCATCATCAATTCTTTACCATATCCTCTTTTTCTTAAGTCAGGATCCACTCCAATACGAGCTAGCTGCGCCATTTCAAAGGTTTCCCATAAAAAGGCGTAGCCAACAATGGTATCTCCATCTTCTAAGATCCAACCATGAGAAAAGGGATTCTCATTCAATTCATATAAACAATCTTTTTCTAGCCAAGGCTGTTTAAAACAAGCTTGTTCAAGTTCTAGAACACGAACAAGATCCGTGTCTTTCATTTCTTTAAAGATCATGCTTTATAGGCATCACTTTCTTTTAAATATTGAGGAACTAAGGCATGTACATTTTCAATTGTACGACTTGGTACCTCAATAAAATTCTTCAAGAAATCACAACTTGCAGCTTCTTGATTCACCAAATAACCATCTCCATATAATGTTCCAGGATGTTTATTTAAGAAATCTTCCAATTGATCGACTTCTAAAATTTGTGTTTTTCCAACCACAACACCCTTTTCTAAGTGTGCTACATACGCTCTTTTACTACGCGCATCCAAAATAACATTGGCACTTTCATCCATGCCCGCAAACAACTGCATTGTACTAATACACTTTAATGTTTTATGCATTTGTGTACAAAATACTTTCGCAATTGTCATCGCAATACGAATACCTGTATAAGAACCCGGACCATCTGTAATGATCACTTCATCTACGTCTTTGTAGTCTAAACCTGTTTTTTCAAACAATTGATTTAATTCCACAAAAATCGTTTCACTTTGTTTCTTGAACGCTTCGATAGATACACCATCAATCAATGTTCCATCTTTATATAAACCTAACACTAATGCTTTATAAGCACTATCCATACATAAACTAATCATGATATGCCTCCACAATACTTTTTGATACAGGACCCGTATATTCTAATGTCACTGTACGATTTTCATCGATACCTTCTTCAAAAGAAATTTTGATATGATCTTGTGGCAATTGATCTTCAATAAATTCAGACCATTCTACTACAGTAATTCCTTCATCAAAACAATCTTCAAAACCTAAGTCCTGACATTTTCCTTCCAAACGATACGCATCAATATGATGGAAAGGGACTCCACCTTCTTGTTTATAATCCTTTAAGATTGTAAAGGTTGGTGAATTAATCACATTCTTTACACCCAAAGCTTTCCCGAAGCTTTTTGTCCAAGTCGTTTTACCTGCACCCAAATCTCCATCTAATGTAATGACTAATTGTTTATTTCTGCAAAGATCTGCCATTTTAGTGGCAAATTCCTGTGTTTCTTGTAAACTATGAATTTCTATTTTCATGTAATCCTCCAAGTTTTGTTTGTATCTCATAAAGTGGTTTCCACTTTTTTTGAGTGGTTTCCACTTTTTTGAGTGGTTTCCACTTTTTTTGAGTGGTTTCCACTTTAACACTCCTTTATTTCATAAAATACACTATTCTTAATTCTAGTTTTTTTCAACAGATTTTTATCAAATAATCTTTTTAGAGCCTTATTAGCCCCTGATATGGATGAAATATTAGTCAACTTTATAACATCTTTAGATGTAATTTTCTTATTATTCTTTAAATATTCTAATATTTCTCTATCTGTTTTATTCAAATCTTCATCTGATTCCAAAGATGAAATCAAAGATACTCCATACTTTTCATTTATGCTATAGGTTGTCCATCTACCATTTTGGTTTACTACCAACATTTCTTTTTTTACTAAATCAGATAAATATTTACCAACTTCAACAACATGTGTGTTAAGCAATAATTGTATTTTCTCATTTGTAATTTCCTTATCCATATAAGTAATGCTTAAAATCATTTGTTCTTCTGCTTCTAACAAGAAATAATCCTCTTTAAATATTTGCGATAAATATTCTGTTATCTCTTGCGGCAATAAACTTATCATATGTAAATGCAATTCAACACATGATAAGTTTTCATTTTCTAAAAGTTCTGGTTTTCTCCAATTTTCGGTTTTCCACGTCTTTAAAATCATAGGGAATCCAGAACCAATATTCTCACCATATCCAATCATCCTCAGCATTGTTTGTATTTTAGGATTTCTCGCAACTGAATTTCCACCTTCATAAATTTCTTCAATAGATATTTTTAATCTACCTGGATTAGAAAAAATAAATTCATTATTTTTTTTAATTATCTTTAAAATTCCAGCTTGATGATAATCACAGTGAATAATACTATTCATCATTGCTTCTCGTATAGAGGCATGTACTACTGTATCATCTTTCCGTTGAAAACCTTCCAAAACAAAAGGTCGTTTTAAATCAGACACTAACTTAGGTAATACTATCTTAATAAAATTGTAAATGTTATTTTCCCATGTTCCATCATATGTCAAACGATCTGACCATCTTCTGTCTCCAAACAAATTCGTCATATCTAAAAAATCAAAGCGAAAATTCTCTAATCGTTCCCGTATAGAGAGGCCTTTCCCAAACATCAATAATCCCGCTAACGTCAATCCTTCTTCTTTTGTCCCTCTATTTACTGCATATCCGCCAAGACTTCTCAAAAAGTTTTTATTATCCAATGAATTCCATACATGATTGGGATTATGTACCTCAAATGCGTTCCTATACATCTTCAAAGTATCTCCATCAATATCTTCCATTGTATAGCCTGATAACAAGGTACCATTGCTCCCTTCATCGCTAGCATCTCGAAAGAATGATTTTATCTCACTTTCTGTACAATGATAATCTCCTTCATAATTTCTTTTATATGTTCCTTTCATAGGATTTCCGTTTATATAAACTGGTCTATGCTTGTAATCGGCACGAGGTACATGAATTATGACAACACTTTTGCCATCAATACATTCCTTACGAACATCTTTCTCCAACAAAATATTTGAACTTACTTTATCGCTTGAAATTGTATCCCAAAAATCTTTTATTATTTTTTCAGGACAATCTACTCCAACAATCTCAAAATGATTATTTTTGGATTCATCAACCCCTAGATATATAGTTCCACCATTTGTGTTTGCAAAAGAAGAATATGTTTCCCATACAGATTTTGGTAAAGAATTTGACGCTTTTTTACATTCTACTTCTATACTCTCACCATATTGTAATTCATTCATTAGCTCATGTGGTTTCACGATTTTCCTCCTTTAGGATTTTGCTTCATCATACGATTCCTATGCACCATCGCCTTGATTTGTTTAATCTGCGCAAGACGATTACGCACCCTCACTTCAGAACCCTGATCACTTGGTACATAATATTCTTTACCAACTAGAGCATCTGGAAGACATTGCATATCCGTCATGTGATATTCATAATCATGTGAATACTCATATCCTTTATTATAGCCTAACTCTTTCATTAACTTTGTTGGCGCATTACGAATGTGTAAAGGCACTGGCTGATCTATTGTTTTTAATGCGTCACTTTTCGCATTATTATAAGCCACTTCTAAAGCGTTTGATTTTGGAGCTAAAGCCAAATAGACAGCTGCATGCGTTAAATGTACATTGCATTCTGGAACACCCAAATAGTGACATGCCTGATAGGCTGCCACACAGATTTCTAAGGCCCTAGAATCGGCCATACCAATGTCTTCACTAGCCATACGAACGAGTCTTCTTGCGATATATAAAGGGTCTTCTCCAGCCTCTAACATACGTGCTAACCAATATACAGCGGCCTGTACATCGGAGTTTCGTACACTTTTATGTAGAGCAGAAATAATATTATAGTGTTCCTCCCCCTTTTTATCATACAATAACGACCTTTTTTGAAGGCATTGCTTCAAAATATCCTGTGAAACATGAATACCATCCAATTCACTTGGACTATTATAAACAACCATCTCTAATGTATTTAAACAAAAGCGGGCATCCCCACCTGAAAATGCGGCAATCGCCTCTATATCTTCATCCGTAATATGTATTTTTAAATTGCCTAATCCTTTTGAGCTGGAAATAGCACGAATAATCAAATCTTTTAAGTCATCCGTATTTAGACTGTTTAACACAAACACTCTACACCTAGATAAAAGGGCGGAATTGATCTCAAAACTAGGATTTTCTGTTGTAGCACCAATTAGAATGATACTTCCCTTTTCCACATAGGGTAAAAATGCATCTTGTTGCGCCTTATTAAAACGATGAATTTCATCTATGAATAATATTGTTTTTTGTCCCAAGGCCCTACGCGTATCGGCCTGTTTCATAACTTCCTTGATTTCTTTAATGCCACTAGTAACAGCTGAGAAATCCACAAAATAACTCTTTGTCTGATGGGCAATAATACGTGCCAATGTCGTTTTTCCTACTCCAGGTGGACCCCAGAAAATCATCGATGTCACCTGATCATGTTCAATCATTTGCCACAAAAGATTTCCCTTGGCAACAAGCTGTTTTTGTCCTACATATTCATCCAATGTTTCCGGACGCATACGATCGGCTAAAGGCCTTGTATCTTCTTGTATTGAAAATAGAGAATCTTGTTCCATATGTTTCCTCCGTATGTACTTTATTATACACCACACAAAAGAAAAAGTGTTTGACCTTAATCAAACACTCTTAAATTTCTACATAGCACTTTCAATTATTTCCACACATTTATCAATACCCAAAACACCACTGTCTAAACACAATTGATAGTTTTTAGCATCTGCCCATTTACGATCCGTGTAATATTTATAGTAAGCGATACGACGTTTATCTTTGTCTTTGATTCGTTTGTCTGGTGCAAATTCATTTTGCCCATAAACCGATACAACGCGATTTTTGCGATATTCAAAATCCGCATGAATAAATACATTCAATACGTCTTTACGATCACGAAGAATATAGTCTGAACATCTTCCTACAATAACGCAGTTTCCTTTATCGGCCAATTCACAAATTACATTTCTTTGTGCAATATAGAGTTCATCCGATAAGTTATATCCATAATTATTCCAAATAAAACCAAATGTACTTGTGCTTGATGCATCTTCCCCATTTTCTTCAATATACTCTTTCGCAAAGCCACTTTCTTGCGCAATTTGTTGCACAATTTCATAATCATAATAAGCATAGCCTAATTTTTCAGCTAATTTCTTGGCAATGGTTCTTCCGCCACTTCCAAATTCACGTGTAATTGTAATTATCATAAGGGTACCTCCTAATATACAAAAATCGAGCCTTCTACAACTGGATTTATATCCCGTAAGAAGACTCGTTGTTGTAGACATTTTACCAAAATTATTAAGTTTTTGTAAGAATTATTATTTGTCTTTTCCTTAAAGTCATGATGCAGCATATTATATACACCATCACCTCACTTTTGTACACTGCACTATCTACTTCTATTTTAATTCAAAATAGGCTCGATGTAACGTAAAACATGAAAAAAGAATAGAATCTTTTGCCCCTATTCTAAAGCATCACTAAATGCTGCACATATCATATATGGCGGAATACAAATTATATTATCTTTCCTTGCTAGATTCTTTGGATGAACAATATATGGTGTTGCGATTTTCTTACCAAATAAATCTTTAAATTTATCTAAAGACGTAGCTGAATAATTCTTTGAAGATTTTACTTCGATTGGAAATACTTTTAGATTTGTTTTACTCTCATTTGATAATAAGAAATCAATTTCAATATCATTTCTATGTTTTTCCTTATTATACTTTGTATAAAAATAAAGCTTTTTTCCCATAGAAGTAATCATTTGCGCAATCATATTTTCATACAACATACCTTTATTCAAAGATAATTTATCATTCATGATTTGTTGATACAATCTTGAAGAACTCAACTCATTTTCACTAAATGCCAAACTCACTAATAATCCTGTATCGCCCATGTAGCATTTCACATAAGAATCATCCTTATTTAACGCAAACCCTACATTTGGGTCTGTGCATTTATAACATAAATTACAAATCATAGAATCGTCTAGCCAAAATAAAGGCTCATCATACCTGTCAAAACTACGATTAGATTCTCCTAATTCAGATAAAACAACCCTTTTTTCGCGTGTGGATAAATATCCTGGAATATTTTCAAATAGGGCAGATACCCTTGAATTGTATCTTTTAGCCGCTTTCCTAATATCATCACGATAGAGTTCAAGAATATCTCTTTTTTCCACATCTGCCGCGTAAAAATCTTTATTCCCATTTTTATAAGCTTTTAATGCCTGTGGCATTCCCCCAACCAGCAAATATTCTTTAAATAAATACATAGCCTTCGCATGCATTTTTTCATCTAAAGGCTTTTTCTTATCCCAACAATTTTTAATATATTCAAATAATAATTCCTCACCCATATAGATCATGAACTCTTCAAAATCTACAGGGTACATACGAATCTTTCTTTCCTCGGATGGCAATGTGATATTTTCAACATTTTCTTTAATTGAAATCAAAGAACCCGTTTCTAAATAATCATACCGACCATCTTCAACCAAATATTTAATGGCTTGTCTAGCTTGAGGAAATCTTTGAATTTCATCAAATATAATCAACGATTCCCTTTTAAACAATCGAACATTCATTTCCAAAGAAATAATTTGAAAAAAAGTATCCAAATCATTTAAATTATCAAACGCTTTAATAATCGTCTTTGAAGCCTTGTTGAAATCAATTAAAACATAAGATTTGTATTCGTTTCGACCAAACTCTTCTGCCAGTGTAGATTTTCCAATACGCCGAGCTCCTTCAATCAACAATGCTTTGGATCCATTTGTTTCTTGTTTCCATTTCAAAAGTTTAGAATAAATCTTTCTTTTTATTTCCATCACGATATCTCCTTTATATAAAATATTATATACCACAGATACCGCAGTACGCAAAGTAATTTAGTGCAAAATATACCGCAATACGCAAAGTATTTTTATGCAAAATATACCGCAATACGCAAAGTAATTAAAAAGAATAGAATCTTTCGACTCTATTCCTTAGCTCCATATTCTTCATAATATGCATCAATTCTTGATTTTAATTCAGGATCTAATTTATCTCCTAAATATTCAATTACTTCCGGCATTGACACGATTGCAGCTGTTGGGAAACCATATAATTCACTAACTTCCGTTAATGCAGTCTTTTCACCTTTTCCCTTTTCGTTACGATTTAAAGAAACCATCAATCCAACGATTTCAACATTTGCTGCACCACGAACCTTCGGCACTGTTTCTTCCATTGATTTTCCAGATGTCGTAACATCTTCAATCATAACAACGCGATCTCCATCTTGTAGTTTTGTTCCTAAGAAACTTCCCTTGTCAGCTCCATGATCTTTTTCTTCTTTACGATCTGAACAATAACGAACTTCCATTCCATATAAATTATCTAATGCGATTGTCGTCGCAACTGCCAATGGAATTCCCTTATATGCAGGTCCGAATAATACATCGAAGTCTTTACCATATTGATCAACGATTGCCTTTGCGTAATATTCACCTAATTTTTTTAACTGGTTACCTGTAACATATCCACCAGCATTCATAAAGAATGGGGATTTACGTCCTGATTTTAGTGTAAAATCACCAAATTTTAACACTTTAGATTCCAACATGAAATCAATAAACTCTTTTTTATATTGTTCCATTTTCTTGCCTCCACTTTTACAGAAATTCTATCATACTTCTGCACAATTTCCCATAATTGTATGATTTTTAAATGATAAATAGTATGGTAGTATAAAGCAGAGATAATATGAAGTGACCTCCTATTGTCAATACGTGGATTACGACTCATAATTGAATTGATTAAAAACACTTATGGTGTCGATGCC
>ERZ780228.409-NODE-409-length-41053-cov-4.957413_pt1 | contig 41053 bp, 50 predicted proteins | sample MGYA00511015_ERZ780228 | MGnify/ENA primary metagenome ERZ780228 (study PRJEB29588, sample SAMEA2161897) | human gut metagenome | biome: human gut; feature: human-associated habitat; material: faeces | place: Denmark | collected 2008/2010 ...
GACCTTCATCGAAAGCACCTGCATCTAAGAACATCTGTGATTACATCTCGAACGCATAAGAACAAAGAGACTTAATGTTTCTTTGTTTTTTTTGTGCTTTATTGAGCACGAATAAGTAAACGTAATTCTTAGTTTCATGAAAACAATCTCAGGTTATTGTGTGAAGATTGATTGAAATTTGTTTTGGCTATTGGTTGATCTATATATAATCTGGGAGACTATTCTGTTATAAAAAGCTTTTTATTTGAACTTTTAATAATTCGTTTCGAAAAGTAAAAAAAATAATTTTTTTCGAATTGTTTGCCAAAAAGTTTGCCAAAACGGGTAAAAATCGACTTTTCAGCAACAAAAAAACTCTCAAATCAGCTTTATATAAAGTGTTTTTGAGAGTTTTAAGTTTCAAACTGGCAGGGGTAGTAGGACTCGAACCCACATCAACGGTTTTGGAGACCGCTATCTTAGCCTTTGGACGATACCCCTAAGTGCCCGTTAATGATATCATGAATTAAATGGTTGTGCAAGCTCTTTTTTTAAAAAATCTCAATTGACAATAATATGAGGGTTACTTATAATTAATTAGGTATTGTAAAGAACATACCTAAAAGGAGGCTCTTATGTCAAGCCAAGTAGTTGTAGGTACCCAATGGGGCGATGAGGGTAAAGGAAAAATCGTCGATGTTTTAGCAGAAAAGGCGGATATGATCGTTCGCTTCCAAGGTGGAGATAACGCAGGTCATACAGTCATTGTAAATGGTAAGAAACATGTATTGCACTTATTACCAAGTGGTGTTTTACACGAAGAAGCAACTTGTATCATTGGTCCAGGAGTTGTTTGTAACCCATTTGTATTATTAAAAGAAATGGAACAATTAGAAAAAGATGGTTTATCAACTAAACACATCATTATTAGTGACCGTGCACAGATGTTAATGCCATATCATCAATATCAAGATGAATTAGAAGAGCAAGCAGCATCTAATAAAATCGGAACTACAAAACGTGGAATTGGTCCATGTTATGCAGATAAGTATGCTCGTCACGGTATTCGTTATCATGAATTTAAGGATTTTGAACATTTTAAAGTTCGTTTAAAAGAATGTTTAGATTTTAAAAACAAATTATTTACTGCTGTATATGGTGGAAAAGCTATGGATTACGATAAGATGGTAGCTGATTTTGAAGCTATTTATGATCGTATTGTCCCTATGATCCAAGAAACAACACACTTAGTCAATGAAGCATTGGATGAAGATAAGACAGTATTGTTTGAAGGGGCTCAGGCAGCTATGCTTGATATCAACTATGGAACATATCCATATGTAACTTCTTCAAGTCCAACAAGTGCTGGTGTTACTACAGGTGCTTGTATCGCACCAAGTCGTATTCAGACTGTTGTAGGTGTTGTTAAAGCATACTCAACACGTGTAGGAGAAGGACCATTCGTTACTGAATTATTAGATGAACAAGGTGAATGGATTCGTGAACACGGTGGAGAATATGGAGCTACTACAGGTCGTCCTCGTCGTTGTGGATGGTTGGATCTATTAACTGTAAAACACGCAAACTTAATGAGTGGATTAACAGATATCGTTATCACTAAGATTGACGTATTAGACGGTTTAGATGAAATCAAGGTTTGTGTTGGATACGAAATCGATGGTAAAGAATATAATTATATTCCTAGTGATCAGGCAGATGTTGCCAAAGCTAAACCAATCTATAAGACTTTCAAAGGTTGGAAGACAGATATCACTAAGATGTCTACAGTCGATCAATTGCCTCAGGAATGTTTAGACTATGTACACTTCATTGAAGAATTCACAGGCGTACGTGTTTCTATGATTTCTGTAGGACCAGATCGTGTTAATAATATTTACGTACATGAGATCAAGTAATTTGATCTCTTTTTTTGTGCCATAGTTGTTTTGGCGATTTTATAATGCAATCTAAGAACACTCGTGACTTTAGTTATGAGATGAATTAGATTGGCATATGTTGGATAAATAGTTTAAAAATAAACGATAAATATAGTGCTTTAAATATATACATATGATGATATAATATTGATGAGGAAAAACATATGGTGCGCCAGTTCGGTGCAGTTGATATAGTTAGGTGAAACTCCTAACCTGGTAACTCGGTAATCCACAATTAGATAGGGTCGACTAAAAGTTGGCTTCAAGAGTTGTAGGGTTGAAAACCCTATGAGTGTTTAAAGGAATTATATGCTTCTTTGAAGGTGTAGTTCTTCTTTTTTTTGCGTGAATTAAAATTACATGTTATATTGAAGAAGGTGATGATTATGAAAAAGAAATGTGCATTGTATGCATCTAAATTGGTAAAGGATGGTATGGTTGTAGGCCTTGGTGGAGGTAGTACCATATCATATTTAGTTGATTATGTGAAGGATAAAGATATCAAGGTGGTATCTCCTTCTTCTAAGACGGTATTATTAGCTCAAAAGGCAGGCTTGACTGTATTGAATACGCAATATGTGGATCATGTTGATATTGCCTTTGATGGTTGTGATGAAGTGGATTCGCATTTAAATGCCTTAAAAAGCGGTGGTGGTATTCATACACAAGAAAAGATCATTGCGTCTATGGCCGATGAGTATATTGTATTGGTGGATGAAACTAAATTTCATGATACTTTAGCTTTTCAAGTACCTGTTGTAGTGGAAGTGTTGCCTAAAGCATTTAGTATTGTGAAAAAGAAATTAGAAGAATTAAATGGGAATGTAGAATTACGTACAGCATCGAATAAAGATGGATTTTTAATAAGTGATGAAGGAAATATCTTATTGGATGTTTATTTCAATGATGTACAAGATATTGGCTTATTGAATCAAACATTATTGATGATGCCTGGTATTGTGGATACAAGTCTATTTGTCGATATCCTTACGGGAATGATTCTAGTCAATGAGAAGGTTGTGTTTAAAAAGGAAAAAAATGGAGAATTCTGTGCATTATAATTGGGGAATTGTTGGTTCTGAATGGATTGCGCATGATATGGCAAATGCCTTTATTTAAAGAGTTGAAAAACTAATTTCATCCAATTCTTTAGGTCCAGTAAAGATGATTCAAGCTAATTTTGGAAGTTTTAAAGAATATGATGTCAACAATCGTTTCTTTAATCCAGACTTAGCTGGTGGAGCACTACTTGATATTGGTGTGTATGCCGTAAGTTCTGCGCGTTGGTTTATGTCGAGTAAACCAAATACCGTATTAACAACGATGACACCATTTGAAACGGGTGTTGATGAATCAAGTGGTATCTTACTTCAAAATAAAGAGATGGAGATTGCGACAATTTCTTTAACGATGCGTGCTTAGCAGCCAAAAAGAGGTTTGATTGCATGTGAAAATGGGGATATTGAAATATATAATTTTCCTAGAGCTGATAAGGCTACAATCACATACGCAAGAGATAACTTGTCAAGAAAGTGGTTTAGCGCTAAATTACGAGATTCGTGATATGGAAGAATATATTTCTTGTTTAAATGGACAAACAAATTTAGAAAATATTCAAGATGTGATGGATGTATTGACAAGGGTACAAGAAAGTTGGAAGGTACATGAATAAAAAATATTTTTTCTTTGACATTGATGGAACACTTACAGATAGGGCGACTGGTAAAATCGTGCCAAGTGCCCAAGTCGCATTAAATAAGCTTCAAGAAGCAGGTCACTATGTAGCTATTGCGACAGGTCGTGCACACTATAAAGCACGTAATTTTATGGAGAGTGTGGGTCTTCATGATATGGTTTGTTGCGGTGGTGGAGGTTTAGTCATCAACGATGAATTGATTCAAAATATTCCTTTGGATTTAAATAAATCAAAGGCAATCGCAAAACAAGCCTTGTCTTTGGGATATGGTGTTTTATTTGCGTTAGACGATTCAATTAAGGTATATACTCAAGATCACACATTCCAGAATCAAGTTGGAGATCGTAAGGAGCCTACGGAATATATTTACGATGAGAACTTAGATGTAGATGCATTGGATGTAATCTATAAAATGTATATCTCAATCCCTAAAGAGAAAGAATCCGAATTGACTTTAAAGGATACATTAGGAAATATGCGTTTTGTACCCGATTATTTAATGTTTCAATATGATGCTAAGCATCAAGGTATTCTAGATATGATGCAGCATATTGGTGGTGATTTAAAAGATGTGGTTGTCTTTGGGGATGACACCAATGATAAGGTGATGTTTGATCCGCAATGGACAAGTGTTGCGATGGGAAATGCATGTCAAGAATTAAAGAATATCGCAACTTTAGTCACTGATGCCAATGTGGATGATGGAATTTATAATATTTGTAAGAAAATGGAGTGGATTTAAGCGTCGAAAGGCGCTTTTTTTAATATTTTATTAGAAAAAGTGCATTTTTTTACGTATATGAGTATGTAGGAAATGCCTACTAGAAAAGAGGTGCTCATGCGTAGCGCAAATTTATTAAATGATTTCGCCTTCAAGTATGTTTTTGGAGAAGACTGTAAAGAGGCCAATGATGCCTTAAAATCATTACTCACGGTATTTTTAGAAAGGAAGGTAAATTATGTTGTTGTAAAGAATTCAGAAATGGTAAAAGACTATACTAAAATGAAAAGTCCTCGTTTGGATTTATTAGTTGAATTTGATGATCAAACATCTGTAGATTTAGAAATGCAGTTAAGACAAACCAAAGATAATTTACTCAATCGATTTAATTATTATTTGGCTAGACTTCATGGTTCACAAGACATGGAAGGAAAAAGTTACAGTCAATTAAAGGAAACTATTGTCATGGTATTCTTTAATTTGATAATTGCTGACGATGATGACATTTGTAGTTTATACACAATGAGGAAATACAGTGGCATTCCTTTAGTGAAAGAAGAAAAAGAAGATCGTATGAAGTTAATGACAATAGAAATGCCAAAAGTAGATTTACATAAACCGCTTGAAGACATGAATGAACAGGAAAAGATGATTTATTACTTTTTGAATTGCCACAAAGGAATGGATGATAGTAAAATTAAGTTGATGATAGAAAGTGATGAGGTGATTCAAATGTTAGAGAAGCGTGTAGAAACTATATCGGATGATCGTTGGAAGAAAATAATAGAAGATTTTCAAAAACTACATGAAAATGAAGAACGGATCGAACGACAGCTTGAACTTGAAGAAGCTCAAAAAGCAAAGGAAGAAGCAAAAAAGGCTTTACAAGAAGCGAATAAATTAAAACAAGAAGCTAATAAACAAGTAGAAGAAGCCAATAAACAAACTGAACTTGAAACAAAAAGAGCCGACGTAGCAGAGAAACAGATTCAAGACATGATCCTTCGCCTTTCTAGTACAATGGATGTAAAAGCCATGGCTATACTATTGAATATGTCTGTGGATGAAATTAAAAAGTATATATAAAAAAAGAAAAGTCACTATTTGTGACTTTCTCTGTTTTCTAGACTGGCCTTAACTAAACCCACAAATAATGGGTGTGGACGGTTTGGTCTAGATTTAAATTCAGGATGATATTGTACACCAATGTAGAATGGGTGATTCTTATACTCAATGGCTTCAACCAATTGTTTATCTGGACTTGTTCCGACAATCATCATATCGTTACGTTCAAATTCAGAACGATATTCATTGTTGAATTCATAACGATGACGATGTCTTTCATCAATCATATCTTTTTTGTAGCAAGACCAAATATTTGTATCGGCTCTTAATGAACATGGATAAGATCCTAAACGCATGGTTCCGCCTTTACGAATATCATTACTTTGATCTTCCATGAAATCAATGATTGTATGTTTACTTTGTGGATCAAATTCAAAAGAGTTGGCATCTTTTAAACCTAATGCACTGCGGGCAAAGGCAATGGCTGCAATCTGCATACCTAAACAGATACCTAAATAAGGAATTTGTTTTTGTCTTGCGTAAGTGGCTACACTGATCATACCTTCAATACCACGATCGCCAAAACCACCTGGTAAGATGATTCCATCTGTATCTTTAAAGACTTCATCTAAGTTGGCATTTTCTAATCCTTCCGAATCAATCCATTGAATGTTGACTTTGGCATGATTTTCAAAACCACCATGATACAAGGCTTCACTGACAGATAAATAGGCATCGTGTAAGGCAACGTATTTACCCACTAAGGCAATATTTACAGGTTTAGTACTTGCCTTAATGTTATCGACAACTTGTTGCCATTCACTTAAATCTGGCTTACGTATTTCAAGGCCTGTCTTTTCACAGACAATATCTGCAAGATTTTGTTCTTCTAACATAAATGGTACTTCATATAGAGAAGGAAGTGTCTTGTTTTGGATGACACAACGTTTTTCAACATTACAGAATAATGAAATTTTGTCTAATACAGACTGAGGAATCGTTTCATCACAACGTGCTACAATGATATCTGGATTGATACCATAAGATTGTAATTCTTTTACGGAATGTTGAGTTGGTTTTGATTTATATTCCTGTGAACCCGAAATATAAGGGATGTAAGTGACATGGATGAACAGACAGTTTTTACGACCAACCTCTAAGGCAACCTGACGAATGGATTCTAGAAATGGTAAGCTTTCAATATCGCCAGTCGTACCACCAATCTCGGTAATTACGACATCAGCAGCTGCATGTTCTCCTGCACGAATTACGAAACTCTTGATTTCATTGGTAATATGAGGAATAACTTGAACGGTTTCACCAAGATATTTTCCATCACGCTCCTTATTAATGACATTCCAATAGACACGTCCAGTGGTAAGGTTGGAATACGTATGGAGGTTTTCATCAATAAAACGCTCATAATGACCTAGATCCAGGTCGGCTTCTAATCCATCATCTGTGACATATACTTCACCATGTTGGAAAGGAGACATTGTTCCGGGATCCACATTGATATAGGGATCGAGCTTTTGACTTGTTACCTTGTAGCCACGTGACTTTAAAAGGCGGCCAAGACTTGCTGCACTGATACCTTTACCCAGGCCAGAAACAACACCTCCTGTTACGAAAATGTACTTTGTACTCATTTGTTTCACCTCTACTTTTTTCTTTTAACTCGTGAATTTTACACCTATGAAAAAAAGATGTAAATAAAAAATTTAAAAAAATGATTTTCAATGTAAAAGATAGTATAATAAATTCGATTTGAGGTGGTTTTGATGGACCTACATGAAAAAGAAAAAATGTACCAAAGACTCATTATTTTTACCTTATTAATCGGTATGGTCATCTATTATTTTGAAAAAATCGTTGATTTTTTGGCATGGATTGGGGCAATGTGTCTGCCATTTTTATTTGGTGCAGGACTTGCCTTTGTGTTTAATATTATATCGAACAATCTCATGCGCTATTTAATCAAATGGTTTGATATTAAAGATACAAAAATTAAAAGAGTCTTATCCAACATTTTAGCCATCTTCATTGTGTTTGCCGTATTTGCTGCCTTTGTCGGTATTGTCATACCTAAGATTCTATTTTCGATTCAATTGTTGATGTCAAACTTTCCACAGATGATCTATGAATTCTATATATGGCTTTTAGATATCACAAAACATGTAGATGTAATGCACAACTTTTTACAACACTTAGATATCAATGCCTTTAGTACATTTGCGATTGATAATGTGAGTAAAAAAATCAGTTCCTGGCTTGTATCTGGAGGAGCCAATGATATATTTGGATCCATTTTTATGATTTTATCCACTACATTTTCTTGGTTTGCGCAAGCCTTTATCGCAATCGTATTTTCGTTTCTATTGTTGTTTAATAAAAAACAAGTGGTTCGTGAAACAAAATCTTTATTAAAGGCCTATCTTCCAGAAAAGGATTATGAAAAAACACGCCACGTATTAAAGCTGATCATTCGTATTTTTACAAGTTATGTAGGCGGAACCTGCTTGGAATGCTTGATTTTAGCCAGTTTAGTTACTGCAGGGTCTTTGATCATGAAGATTCCATATGCATTTTTAATAGGACTAGTCGTAGGTATTGGAGCTCTTGTGCCAATGTTTGGCGCCTTGGTTGCCGCTCTATTATGTACTTTCTTTATTGCGATAACATCTCCTGTACAAGGATTTACATTCATTGTTATGTTTATTTGTATTCAACAAGTTGAAGGAAACTTTATCTATCCGCATGTTGTAGGTAAGTCTGTAGGCTTTCCACCTATGTATATCATTGTGGCCATCACCATTGGAGCCAATGTAGCAGGTATTATTGGAATCATCATTTTTATTCCAATTTGTTCATGCATCTATCAGCTGGTAAGCGAAGATGTGTTAACTAGGCTTCAAAAAGTGAAAGAAGTATCCGATTAATTTGACATAAATGATGTCTATATAAGATGTATCCTTTGAGTATAGAAAGAAGGGTACAATATGAACGCAGAAAAAAGATTAGCTATGGATTTATTAGATGCTGTATGGAAAGAAGATGTACAAGGAGTTGAAAACTGCCTAGAACTTGGAGCAAGTCCAAGCTGGGTATTTAATGGATATCCTATTTTGATGCATGCCATCAGTATTGGAAATGAAGAAATTGTAAATATTTTAATTGATGCCGGAGCCATTCAGAAACAAGAAGCTTTAGGCTTTGCGCTTGAAAGAGGGATTGGTCAAATGATACGTCCACTTGTATTTCGTGGTATTGTTCCTAAACATTTTGAACCAAAAAAAGGCTTTGGCTACTATCCCCAAAGATTTTGCAGCACGCACTAAAAGGAGATAAAAATGAATCGAACAAACTTATGCATTCGCATGTTACAACTATTAAAGGCAAGAGGGAAAATGAACACAACACAGCTTGCGACAGAACTTGAAGTCAATCCACGTAACATTCGTGAATTTAAAAAAGAGCTTGTACTAGCTGGATATAATGTAGAAGAAGTAAAGGGACGTTATGGAGGATACATCTTAAATGATGAATACGATCTTCCTGTCACTATTTTTAGTGACGAACAAAAGGATGCTTTGGTGCAATCCTATAAGTTTATGCGTACACAAAAAGACTTTAAACCCCTTCCACTATATTGTGATGCGATGGATAAGATTATTTCGACAAGCAAGATTTCATCCAACGATTCCTTACACTATATGTCCAATTCTATGGAATTAGACGAAAAAATCTCCCACATGATTGATAAGACGCAACAAGCCATGAACCATGGTCTTTGCGTTCTTTTGTCGTACCAGTCTTTACAGGATGAGGCCCCTAAACAATTTGAGGTTGAACCCTATGAAATCATTCACTACCATAAGTCGTATTATTTAATTGGTTTTTCTTTATTAAGAAAAGACTATCGCATGTACCGTTTTAGTTCGCAACGTATGTTTTCATGTGAAATTTCATCGAGACACTTTATTCGAGATAATCACTTTCATTTAAGCAACTACATTGGGGAACATTCTTTGATTCCTTTGGATTTAAAACTTGTGAAAGTGAGAGTTTACCATGAAAATAATGGGCTTCGCTTATTTAAAGAAAAATATTGGGGCAATAAACTACAAGCCATCAATAAACAAGAAGCGTACACAGACTTTGAGTTCTATACAGACGACATGTCAAACTTGTATCAGTCCTTGTTTTCTATGAGTGATCAAATGGAGCTTTTAGGTCCTGAAGATGTAAAAATTGCTTATTTGTCTCGTGTTCAAAAAATATTAAATGCGTATAGGGATGAAAAGAATTAAAAATTGAAGTACAATAGATATGGTGAATTTTTTATGTTACATGTATCAGATTTAATGCGTGAAATGAAATGTGACTGTTTTTGTTGGAACAGCGCCCACAATTCACTTCACCAGGAAAGTTTTTATAAAATGGATTGTCCATTCTCCGATCTATGGCGAAATTATTTGAATGCGAATGAGTGTGGCTTAGGTCATTCCATGGATTCAAACGAACAATCTTTAAAATTATTAGAAGAAAACGAAGTTGTATGTTTTGCACGCTTTGAATATAAGGAGTGTCGAACAAAGATTCCTTATCTTAAAAAATTAGAGAATGGATATATGGCCGTGTATCCACATTTGAGTGCGTATCCTAAAGAAAATGAAGCATTGATCATGAAGGTCAATCAAATGATTCTTTCGCATTGTGGCGTTGACATTGTCGAAAATCGCATTGTCTATTTAAACAAAGAATATGTTCGTCAGGATGCGTTGGATTTAAATGAACTGTTATGTATCAGCGACAAACTATTCAATAAGCGCAACCACTTATCGAAAACAATTGCCGAATGTATGGAAGAAGTGGATGTGGATTTGGATGGTTGGATTGAAAGAACAAAAGAAATTTTAAATCGACCAAGTGTTACACCAGTACGCACAAAACAATGTACAGCCTTAAGAAGGTGCAACTACTATTCTGTATGTTTTGATGAATCTAATGAACCGGACGACTCGATTTTATTCTTTACAACCAATCAACATAAGTTGGATGCGTATGATCGTGGTATTCGTCATATTCATGAGTTGCCATTGAATCAAATTGAAGGATTCCGCCTTCAATATGCGCAATATATGGCTAGTAAAACGCAAAAACCATTTATGGATCGTGCCGCTTTACAGGTATGGATGAAACAAATCAAATATCCAATTTCGTATTTGGATTTTGAATGGGATACCTTTGCGGTACCACCCTATATGAATATGAAGCCTTTTGACGTATTATGTTTTCAATATAGTCTTCATGTAGAAACTTCGGATGGAAATTTAACTCATTATAACTTCTTTGAATCCAAAGATTGCCGTCGCCATTTTATTGAACAATTGATCAAAGACCTTCCTAAAACGGGAACGATTCTTGTTTATAATATGGAGGGAGCTGAAAAGCTGAGATTGAAACAATTAGCGAGTCAATTTGAAGAATATAGGGAAGAATTAGAGTCGATTTGTTCAAGAATGGTGGATTTATCAAAACCATTTGAGGCAGGACTCTACTACAATTCAAAAATGCGTGGTCATTATTCTTTGAAGAGTATATTGCCTGTATTCTCAAAAGATGTTTCTTATCATGATTTGGATATTCAAAATGGTTTAAATGCTGTGTTTGCGTATCGTACATATGATGAGAAGGACGAAGAAGAGAAAAAAGAAGTAAAAGAAGCCATTTCAACATATTGTCAGATGGATACTTATGCTGAATATGTTGTATATCATGGCTTGATCAAGGAGGTAGAAAAAGATGCCTAATATTATTACTCACACTTTATTTGCGCAGGAAATCTTTGATAAGGTGGATGAAAATACGCATGATTTATTTGAACCTAGACTACACTTATTAGAAATTGGTTCAAATGGACCGGACTTTTTATTTTTTCATGGTATGAATCCAAAAGATTTCTTTAAAAAGAGTGATTTACGTGTTTCAGGAAGTATGTTTCATGCGGGTCATGTGAATGAATTTTATCAAAAAGCTTTGATTTCTATTCGCAATGAATCGGATGAAGAAATCAAAAAAGATATGATGACTTATGTTTGTGGGCATTTATGTCACTGGGCATTGGATGCGACAAGCCATCCATATGTGTTTTATCGCACGGGAACTTGCAAAGGCAAGAGTGCGTGGTATCATCATCGTTTTGAATCGTTGATTGATGCGATCATGTTGAAGGTGAAAAAAGAATGTACGATTGAAGATTTTAAATTCTATGAAATCAGTGATGCATCTAAAGAAGAAGCTCGTGCCATTGCACGTATCTATGTGCCTGCAATCCGTCAGATTCTAGGCTTTGAAATCAAGCCTCATCAAATCATGGAAAGCTTGAAGGATTGGCACTTTATTGAATCTTTATTCTATGATGCTTCTGGAGATAAGCTAAAGGCACTTCAAACATTAGAGACTTTCACCAAAGCCTACAATTCATTGTCTGGATATATCGTACCGAATGAGCCGGATGATCCATATGATGTGATGAATTTATTACATACTCGTTGGGTACATCCAAGTGATGATACGTTGGTTTCAACTGAAAGTTTCTTCGACTTATACGATAAAGCCCAGCTTCTTGCGATGGAGGCAATTCGCTTATTCTTAGCGGCATGTGAGAATCCTGATTTAGATGATGATTTATTAAATCTAATTAAAGACCGAAACTATAATTTGGGTACAAATGATCACAAAGAAATGATAAATTTTGATTTAATTTACGAAAAGTAACTGGAAGGGTTTACAAGTTTTTCGATTAGGCGTATTATAAAGGTGGTAAGAGAAAGAAAGTATGGCTCACCTTTCGACTCAATATCCATCTTGTGTGTATATATCCTTCCTTAAAACACATAAGAAATTACTTTATCGATCCTTTCGATGAGAGAAAGCACTTCGGTGCTTTTTTTCTTTTTCTTGACAATTTTTTTGCGTGATATAAAATAATTTAGGTTATACATACAATTTAAAAGGAGTTAATAAACATGATTAGTTCAAATGATTTAAAACCAGGTCTTACAATTTTAGTCGATGGCGAAATCTATACGGTTTTAGAAGCATCACAAAATAAAACAGCTCGTAGTGCCATGGTTGTTAAGGCGAAAGTTCGTAATGTTCGTACTGGAAGTAATGTTGAATTGTCTTGGGGTGGTGGCGAAAAGGTTGAACCAGCTCAGATTGAAAAAAGAGAAATGCAGTATTTATATGATACAGATGAAGCTATGGTATTTATGGATAATGAAACATATGACCAGGTTGAAATTCCTATGGATCGTTTAAAATGGGAAAGAAACTTTATTGTTCCAAATTCAAACGTAAATATTTCTAGCTATGAAGGTGAAATCTTAGGTGTTATTTTACCGGATAAGGCAACATTGAAAGTTGTTGAATGCGAACAGGCGGTAAAGGGAGATACAGCAACAAGTGCTAGTAAAAATGCAGTATTAGAAACTGGATTAGAAGTAAAAGTTCCTTTATTCATCAACCAAGATGAAATGATCGTTGTCAACACAAACGACGGAAAATATTCAGGACGTGCAAAATAGGCAATCGCCTATTTTTCTTTTTTTGCGAGATAGTGTATAATGGTAGGGAATGTTTAGGAGGTACTTATGACTCAACTTTCAAGAAAACAAAAGTATCAAGAACTTAGAGATCGTTTAGATGAAGAAACAACTGCTGCTCAAGCGCAGCCAGTGAAACTACAAAGATTATCGCGTGTAGATAGTGGCTCACATGCCAACAAACCATTGTATCCACATGATACAGTGCGTGTTTCGCCTACTGTAAAAGAAATGCCTACATCTCCAGTGATGGAAGATTTGCTTGGAGAAGTGAAGCAATATAATATTGATAATGGTAACCGTATCACAGATGATACACAGATCAATATTTTAAAACAGTTAGACACAACAAGTAGTGATACAATGAAGAGAAATCAACATGTGATTCCTATGGATACAGATGATGAAGATTTAGGTTCAACAATGAAGATTTCAAAACCAAGACAGACAATCACTCGTCAAGAGCCTAAAGAAGAAAAAATCGTTCTTACAAGTCAGGATGTAGAGGATGTTAAAAAGCCAGTGGATGATGAATTGGATTTGATGTATCTTTCTCATGATGATTTTGATAAAACGGAAGAACAGCCTAAAAAGGATAAGAAGAAAAAGTCAAAGCGCAAGAAAGAAAAGCGTGATGAACTTGAATCTATGCCTAGCGCAAAAATGCGTATGAAAACTTCTGATTTTGAAAAGGCTAGCAGCCATAAAGAAAAGAAGAGTTCAGAAATCGTATTGAATGTCGTTTTAGCTATATTGATCTTAGCTTTGGTTGCGATCATTGGCTATTTAGTATGGACATTTAAAAATATTTAATGAGGATGGACATGAAAAAAATTAATATTGCGATTGATGGCCCTAGCGGGGTCGGTAAAAGTACGATTGCGGATATTGTTGCAGAAAAGTTAAATATGCGCCATTTAGATACGGGTGCTATGTATCGTTGTGTGGCGTATAAAACATTAAAAGATGGAGTCAATATTCAAGATGAAAAGGCAATGTCGGATTTGATGGACACAATAGACATTCATTTTGATGAAGATAACCATGTATATTTAGATGGGGAAGATGTATCTAAAGAAATTCGTATGAATAATGTATCTATGCAGGCTAGTAAAACAAGCCAGCTAGGTATTGTACGAAAAAAATTAGTGAATCTTCAACAAAAAGTATGTGCCAATAAAGGTTTTATTGTAGATGGTAGAGACATTTGTTCTGTTGTTTTGCCAGATGCAGAAGTAAAGATCTTTATGAGTGCATCGAGTAAGGCTAGAGCCCAAAGAAGATATGATGAATATATTTCAAAGGGAATCGATGCTGATTATGAAACGATCTATCAGGATATTGTCGCAAGAGACTATCAGGATATGCATCGTGAAATTTCGCCTTTAGTAAAAACAGAAGATGCGGTTGAAATTGATACTTCCGATTTAACAATTGATGAAGTCGTTTCAAAAGTATTAGATATAGTTGGATAATGTAGAAAGGGGACCACAATATGATTCGAGGTACTGTGGCCATCGTAGGTCGGCCAAACGTCGGAAAATCAACGATATTCAATCGATTGATTGGACAAAGAAAGAGCATTGTAGATGATACACCCGGAGTAACAAGAGATAGAATTTATGGTGAAGTGGAATGGCTGACACAAACTTTTCGCTTGATCGATACGGGTGGTATTCAAATTGAGGACCAGGCATTTGCTCAGGAAATCAATATGCAGGTAGATATTGCGATTGAAGAAGCGGATGTCATTATTTTCTTAACTTCTGCCAAAGAAGGAGTAATGACAGATGATACAATTATCGCAAGAAAGCTGCAAAAGTGTAAAAAGCCAGTTATTTTAGCTTGCAACAAAGTGGATAATCCAGAAATGCAGATGAATGTATATGAATTCTATGCGTTAGGTCTAGGAGATCCTATTGCGATTAGTGGGGCACATGGCATTGGACTTGGCGACTTGTTGGATGTCGTGATGGAAAAACTTCCAGAAAAAGATATCGCTCCATATGAGGGTATTACTTCATTCTGTTGTATTGGTCGTCCTAATGTTGGAAAATCAAGCTTGGTAAATTCCATCTTAAAAGAAGATCGTGTTATAGTATCCAATGTAGAAGGTACTACGCGTGATGCGATTGATACGCCATTCTTTGTCGATGATAAAGAATATATGATCATTGATACGGCAGGTATTCGTAAAAAAGGTAAAATCTATGAGAATATCGAAAAATATTCGATCTTACGTGCTTTAAGTGCAATTGATCGTAGTAATGTCGTGTTATTCTTGATTGATGGTGAAAAGGGTATTCGTGATCAAGATAAGCATGTGGCTGGTCTTGCGCATGATGCTGGTAAAGGTGTTATCATTGTCTACAATAAGTGGGATACAGTTGAAAAAGATGAGAAGACCATGTCAAAGATTGAAAAGGAAATTCGTGCTCAATTCTTGTATTTGAATTATGCACCAATTGCGTTTACTTCTGCACTTACAGGAAGTAAAGTGAATCAATTGATTCCTTTGATTGATCAAGTGCATGATGCATGTACATTGCGTATTCCAACCAATGTATTAAATGATGTCATTTTGGATGCACAGATGATGAATCCGGCAAAACCTCACTTGGGAAAACAATTAAAGATTTATTATGCGAGCCAAGTTGCGGTTGAGCCACCAACAATTGTCTTATTTGTCAATGATCCAGAATTATTGCATTTTAGTTATGCTCGTTATATTGAAAATAAATTAAGAGAAGCATTTGGCTTTACGGGAACTCCAATTAAGATTTTGGCTCGTAAACGCTCATAGTAAGGAGTTAAATATGCGTACAGTTGTGATTGGTAGTGGAAGCTGGGGAACAGCTTTAGCTCAAGTATTACAAGATAATCATCAAGAAGTTTTAGTGTATGGTGTTGCAGAAGCTGAAGTTAATGATATTAATGAAAATCATAAAAACTCAAAGTATTTTGGAGATGTTGAATTAAATCCAGAATTAAAGGCAACAACAGATATTCAATGTGTCAAAGGAGCCGATATTGTATTGTTGGCAGTACCAACAATCGCAATTGATCCAATTTGTCACCAAATCAATGATATATTAGATAAAAAGACAATTATCATCAACGTTTCTAAGGGATTCCACCCAGAAACAAATGAAAGAATGTCTGAAGTTATTCGTCGCTGTATTGATGAAGATAAATTAAGTTCCGTCGTAAGTTTAATTGGTCCAAGTCATGCCGAAGAAGTTGTCATTCGTTTATTAACTACAATTGATGCGATCAGTTTAAACAACGAGGATGCCGTAACCGTTCAAAACTTATTCTCAAATCAATACCTACGTATTTATACAGGAAATGATGAGATTGGTTCTGAACTTGGTGTAGCCATTAAAAACGTTATGGCTATCGCATCCGGTATCTTATCTGGTTTAGGCTATCAAGATAACACGCGTGCAGCCTTGATTACGCGTGGTCTACAGGAAATGATTCGTTATGGTGTTCATTTTGGTGGGCAACAAAAAACATTCATGGGTCTAACTGGAATTGGAGACTTGATTGTAACTTGTACGAGTGTACATTCTCGTAACTTTGAAGCGGGTTACCAAATTGGAAAAGAGAATTCGGTTGAAAACTTCTTTAAGAACAACACAAAAACGGTAGAAGGTGTACGTACCGCAAAAATTGTTCATCGTGTTGCGAAAGAAAATGGTATTGATATGCCAATTTGTGAAGAAGTTTACCAAATTTTATTCAATGGGAAACTTCCAAGTGAATGTGCACAAGATTTAATGATTAGAGATTTAAAGAAGGAATTTTAATATGGGAAAGTATGTAAATAAAGAGTCTTTAACACAGGCTTTATCTATCAATTTAAATTTGTCTAAAAAAGACGCAGCATTTGCGGTAGACTTAATTTTTAATGAAATGAGTGATGCCTTGGCAAGTGATGGTCATGTAGATATCACAGCTTTTGGTAAGTTTGAAATTTTTGATCGTAAATCAAGAATGGGAATCAATCCTGTCACAAAAGAAAGAATGATGATTCCGGCTACAAAACTTCCAAAGTTTCGTCCAAGTCAGACTTTAAAGAATAAGTGCAACAAATAGGTCATATGACCTATTTTTGTCTTTAGAAAGGATGGATCATGAGCTTATTTATTGTGACATTAGGCTTTACATTAGCTATTTCAAGTAAGTGGGCCTATTCTTATTTTGGTTTATCGAGTTTTGAACAAATTGTATACCACATTAAAGTTCCTTTGGAAGGTACCAATACGCAATTTATTTTTGGATGGATGAAAAAGTGTTTACTTCCTGGTTTTATTTTTGGCCTCATTTTTAGTTGGATTCCTATAAATATAGCCAAACTTATTCTTTTACTTTGTTGTATATATGGTCTTTGTCAAATTCATTTTTTTTCATATGTTTTTAACCAATTTAAGAAGACGGATTTCTTTGATAAATACTACGTTGAATCTGAAGTTATTTCACCTGAAAAGAAGATGAATTTTATTCATATCTATCTAGAATCGATGGAAACAACATATGCCACAAAAGAAGATGGAGGTAATGCCGACGAAGATTTATTGCCTTATCTGACTCAGCTTACAAAAGACTCCGTTTCTTTTTCGCAAAATGAGAAAATTGGTGGAGCTAGAGTCTTAACAGGAACGGGTTGGACAACGGGAGGTATTGTTGCGAGTACGTCGGGTCTTCCTTTAATTTTTAGTTTAAAACATAAATTTTGTAAGGACAAAGTTCCATTTATGCCTAATGTAAATACCCTTGGAGATATTCTAGAAAAAGATGGATATCATCGTGTCTTTATGATTGGTTCGGATGCGACATTTGGTGGAAGAAGAAGCTATTTTGATCAACATGGTCATTATGATATTCAAGATACCGTTTCTTTAAAGAAAGAAGGAATTCTTGACAAGGATTATCATGAATTCTGGGGGTTTGAGGATGATAAATTATTTGAATTTGCGAAAGAGAAAATCTTAAGTTTATCAAAATCATCCAAACCATTCGATTTCGAAATGTTGACCGTCGATACGCACCATCCTTATGGGTATCAATCAAAAAATTGTAAGAATGTATTCAAAGAATCCTTATCGAATTCGATTTATCATACAGATGAAAATCTAAAAGATTTTATGGAATGGTTAAAGAAACAAGATTTCTATAAAGATACTGTTATAGTCATTCAGGGTGATCATACAAGTATGGCGGCTGAATATATTCATGATACATATGCATCTAACTATGATCGTCGAGTGTGGAATGCGTTTATTCATTCTAGAGTGAAACCTAAAAAAGAAAAAAACCGTGACTTTACGACCATGGATTTTTATCCTACAATATTAACAGCTTTAGGATACAAGATTAAAGGCGATAAGCTTGGTTTAGGGACCAATCTATTTGGTGATAAACCAACACTTACAGAAGAGATCGATGCAAATCGAGTTGATAAAGAGATAAAAAGAAATTCAACTTTCTATAGGAGGCTCATGTGAAAAAAAGATTACGCAGTTTCATTATTATATTAGTTGTGGCGTTCATCGTTTTTTCGATGATGGTCACGACCTTCATGCAGATGCTTCGATTCTAACATTCCTTAGTGGAATGTTTTTTCATTTTAAAGTACAATGTAAATAGATGAATCGAGGTTTTAATTATGACAAAAAAACAAAAAATCAAATTTATAGCGTTATTAACGACAACAGCTTCTTTAGCTGTTGGATCTTACTTCTTTAAAAAGAAAGTAGAGAAGATGAAAGAGGATGGTACATTTAATACAATGGTCTTTAAAAAGCGTTTAAACCAATATTTAAAGGCAGCTAAAAAAGATGAATTAACTTTAGAAATTATTGATGGCTTACTAGCTGAATTGGATAAAATGAATGATTTCAAGGCAACGCACGAAGGTTTTGAATTGAATCTAGATACAGATAAGTATATGGAACTACAAGATTATCTTGATGCCTACTATTCTCGATTGGCAAGTTCAAATCATTTTAAACAAGCGGATACCAATGAAGATAATACGCAAGTACGTTTAAGAAAGTGTTTGAACACACAAAAATACATTTTAGAAAATTTCTAAAGAAAGTCTCAAATCTATCTTGAATTTATATAATAAACACGTATGATATCCTTATAAGGATGTGATACACATGGATTTAATACATAAGAAAAAAGAAAATCGGGCTCAGATCTTTCAGAGTTTTGATTCTTTAAAAGGCTTTAAAGAAATGATTCAAGAATGTGAAGTAGAAATTGTCAGCCCAAGAATTTTATCGCAGGATGATTATGAAATCTTAAATAAAAGAGTGCATGAAATTCAAAAAGGAAAACTTGTCACGATTGAGTATTATGATCGTATCAATTATAAAAGAATCACAGGCGTAGTTTCTAAAATCAATCTGGATACGCAAATACTTCAAATCGTAAAGACAAAGATCAACCTGAAACAAATTAGCTACATACAATTAGAGGAGTGAAAACTCCTCTAATATGCGTTGTGGCCACCAATCAATGTATTTCGTTTTTTAGCGGTCGCAAAGTCTAAGGCGTTCATCCCTTTTAAGATGGCATTCTTGCCATAGCGATGCTTGATTTGAACTAAGGTTTCCTGTAGCTTTTTTTCTCGTTCTACTTTTCCTACGTCTGTAAATAAATCATAATTCTCATAATAATATTCATCTTTCACATCTTGAAAACCAATCGCAATCTGTCGAATGGGATAGTTTGGATTCACAATGCGAATATAGAGTCGTTTGAATTCTTCTAATAAGATGGAATAGGAGTTTGTACAGTTGGTAATCTTACATGAGCCACAGCTTGGTTTGATACAATCTTTGGAGTAGCCAATCATAAGAGAAATTTGTTTAGTCACTAAATGTTTCTCGGTTAATGTCAATACATTTTGATCCACCATTTCTTTCATAACCACAAAGGCATTTTGGAAGGAATAATCCTCAAAAAGAATTTGGGAATTGGATATAGAATGTTGTTTCGATTTATAATTTTTAATGTCTTGAATGGTCGTAGGCTCTTTGCCCCAAGCATGGTCAATGATATATTCGGCATTCACACCAAATTCTTTATATAATATTTCAATAGGAAATTGACACAAGTCGTACATGTCATAGATACCTAATTTGTGTAATCTTCTTTCCGTTCCATTTCCAAGCATCCAAAAATCTGTTAATGGAACATGATGCCATAATGTTTGGCGATATAAGTCTTCATTTAAATAGGCCATGCGATCGGCATTGTGTTTGGCGGATATATCCATCGCAATCTTAGCGAGATACAAATTGGTTCCAATCCCCACAGTAGCTGTAAGACCTGTTTTTTCATAGATTCGATCTAATATTTTTTTTGCCAATTCTTTGGCATTGACTTGATAAAGCTTTAAATAGCTTGTGACATCTAAAAATGATTCATCAATGGAATAGACATGAATATCTTCTTTGGCAATAAATTCCAAGAAGACTTTATAAACTTTGCAGCTATATTCCATATACAAGTGCATTCTAGGTGGAGCCATCATGTATTCGATTTTTGGATCAATTTCAAAAATACGACCACGACTCGATACGCCTAATTTCTTAATGGCTGGTGTTGCAGCAAGCGTAATGGCACCACCACCTCGTGTAGGATCGGCCACTACAAGATTGACTTTGAATGGATCAAGGCCGAGTTCAACACATTCAACGGATGCATAAAAGGATTTTAAATCAATACATAAATATGTTTTTTGCATAAATACCTCCACACCCCATATCGTTCGTATAAAATCATAGTTAAAAATAAATAAAAATTCAAGATAGATTTGAGACTTTCTTAAAAAGTTAATAAATTTTCACTGGTATTTTATTTATTTTTTGATACTATATAGATAAAGGTGGTGTAACTATGCAGTTAAGACAATTATTACTACAATATGAGATTGAAAATAACATTAAACATGATGAGGCGGCTAAAAGAATAGGAATTGGGCGTGCTACATATTTTCGTTGGTTAAAGGGTGAAAGCACACATTTAAAGGCCAATACATTAAAGAAACTATCCGATATGCTGGATTGTGATGTCAAAAGTATTTTGGATGAGGAAGAAAGAATCAAACCAATCGTTGGTAGTGTAAAAGCCGGATATGATGGTTTTCCAATGGAAGATATTGAGGGGTATATTGAATTAAATCGTCATGATGGAAAAAAAGGCGATTACTTTTTACGTGTACGTGGAGATTCTATGATCAACGCCCATATCTATGAGGGGGATCTTGTCTTTGTGAAACAGACAAATGAAGTGGAATCTGGAAGTATTGCGATTGTACTTGTGGGTGAGGAAGCGACATTGAAGCGTGTTTTATATAAAAAGGGTTTAATGATTTTAGAAGCCGCAAATCCTAAGATTGACACAAAGGTTTTTACGTCTGAAGAAGTGGAAGAATTGCCGGTAAAGGTTATTGGAAAAGTCTTATATGCTCGTAGAGACTTTGATTGAGGGAATGATTGAATGAAGATTTGGATTACTAGGCATGGTCAAACAGCTTTAAATAAACAAAAATTAATGCAGGGACTTACAGATGAACCTTTAAATGAGACGGGAATTCAACAAGCAAAAGAGGCAAGAAAAAAGATTGGTGATATTCATTTTGATGCGGTATATGCAAGTCCTCTACAAAGAGCGATTCAGACAGCGTCGATTATTGGCAATGTAGATCAAAAGGATGTAAAGATTGATTCTCGTATTATTGAAGTGGATTTTGGGGATTACGAGCTTCGTAACTACTTTAAATTAGGATTAAAAATGACTTCCTATTGGGCTTTTCCTGAATTGTTGCCAAATCCTAAGTCGGTTGAATCTGTCAAAAGTATGGTCAAACGAAGTCAATCTTTTTTAAAGGAACTTGAAAAGCAGAATTATGAGAATGTATTGATTGTATGCCATGGTGGTATCATCCGTTCTTTATGTGGCTATCTAGAAGATCGTAAAAACGGTATTAAGTGGAGACCAAAGCCTAAAAATTGTGAGATTCGTGTTTATGAATCGAATCATGGTAAGCATACATTCATTGAAACATTCAAGTAGGAGATGTATATATAGAAATATTTCCTGTTACTAGCCATGTGGAGACTGTAGTGTTACTGCAAAAGGTGAATTAGTAGAAGTCCTTGAATTTACGCACTTTTACGAGCATTTCACGTTTGAAAAGACCGATTGGTCAGAGCGTGGAAAGCATCCGAAAAAGTATATTCGGGTAATTGTAGCTGTTGAACTCGACACAGTAGGTGCAAAGCCTGAACCTGTTAAATAAAACAAAATAAGAATCGTCGGAAGACGCTTAGCTTACAGCATTTCCTGTGAGTTAAGCGTCTTTTTATTTCTGCAAAACAAAAGAAAGGAGGTACGCCAATGGGTTTTGATTATTTCTACGGAAGAGGAACAGAACAGTTTGCATTCTATCAAGTGCCGAAAATGTTGATTACAGATGATAGATTCGCAGGTATCACAATGGATTCTAAGTTCCTGTACTCACTCTTGCTGGATAGATCATCCTTGTCAGCTAATAATGGATGGCTTGATGAAGAAGGCAAGGTCCATATCTACTACACCTTGGAGCAGATCATGGCTGATATGCATTGCGCAAATCAGAAGGCTACAAAGCTGCTCAAGGAGTTAGAGACAAAGGCAGGACTTATTGAACGCCAAAAGCAAGGGCAGGGGAAGCCAACAAGAATCTATGTGAAAGATTTTGCAACAGGACTGCATGGGGATGGAGACAGAAAGAGCAAAATCGTGACTCATGGAAATCATTCACTAATAATACTAATACTAACCAAACTGATTTTAGTCAGACTGATCTAATCAATCTATCGGCGGAATCAGCAAATTCAGGAGTAAAGGTGGTTAGGATGGATGATCCGATGCGAATCAGAAAACAGTATGAGAATTATCTTAGGGAGAAGCTAAGCATAGACATACTTATCCAGAGCAATCCCTATGAAGTCGGACGAATCAATGAAATTTTTGATCTTATGGTTGATGTCTTATGCAGTACTGCAAAGACAATCCGTATATCAGGAGATGACAAGCCGGTAGATGTTGTAAAAGCCCAGTTTATGAAAATTGATTCAGGGCATATGGAGTACGTATTGGATTGCTTAAAGAACCAAATCACAGATATCAGAAATGTGAAGCAGTATTTACTCGCAACAATCTATAACGCACCATTAACAATCGATCATTATTACACGGCCAAGGTCAGCTATGACATGGCACACTGGAAGGAGACAGTATGAAAAAGCAGTCAACAATCATTGCTGTGGTAAATCAGAAAGGTGGCACAGCTAAAACAACAACGGTAGAGAATTTAGGAATTGTACTTTCAAGACAGAATAAAAAGGTTTTGCTTATAGATACAGATCCCCAGGCATCACTGACGATCAGCCTGGGGTATCCGAGACCTGATGACCTGGAGCTGACACTCTCAGATCTTCTGAATGGAACAATAAGTGAGAATCCAGTGGCATTGGATGAGGTATTGATCCATTAGCAGGAAGGTATAGATTTGATTCCTTCAAATATTTCACTTGCAGGACTTGAGGTGTCGCTTGTGAATACCATGAATCGAGAACGTATTCTTAAGCAGTTCTTGGAACCACTTAGAGAGCGGTACGATTATATCCTTTTAGATTGTATGCCTAGTTTAGGAACGCTTACCGTAAATGCTTTGGCTGCTTCTGATGCAACATTGATCAGCTAAGGGATTAGAGCAATTGCTCTCTACAATCAATCAGGTTAAGCGTCAGATTAATCCTAAACTGTGCATTGAAGGAATTCTAATCACTATGGTAGATGCCAGAACGAATTATGCCAAGGATATCAGCAACTTAATTAGAAATACGTACTGCAACAAAATCACTGTATTCAAGACAGAGATACTGAGATTTGTCAGAACTGCAGAAACGAGTGCGGAGGGAAAGAGTATTTTTGCCTATGACCCTTTAGGAAAAGTAGCAGAAGCGTATGAATCATTAACACAGGAGGTGCTGAAATATGACCAGAAGAGGAACTAACATTAGCTTAAAGAGCTATGATGATATTTTTATAACCGAAGAGAATAGACAAGAGACCGGTGAACATGTAGTGAGTATTCCAGTGAATCAGATCCATGAATTCAAAAATCATCCTTTTAAGGTTTTGGATGATGAGGATATGAGAAAGACTGTAGATAGTATTCGAGAGTATGGAGTATTGGTTCCGGTTATTATTCGTCCTAATGGAAACGGAGAGTATGAAATGATATCCGGCCATAGAAGAAGGTATGCATCTATCTTAGCAGGAAAGGAAGAAATACCGGCAGTAGTTAGAGAGATGGACGACGACACGGCTACAATCTTGATGGTAGATTCCAATTTGCAAAAGAGAACATATTCTTCCGAGTGAAAGAGCGAAAGCTTACAAGATGAAAATGGAAGCTCTTAAGCACCAGGGCAAGAGAACAGACCTTACTTCGTGCCAAGTTGGCACGAGGTTACGTGCAGATGAAGAGTTAGCAAAGCAGACCGGTGAGAGTGCAAGAACAGTTCAGCGATTTGTACGATTGAATAATCTTATACCGGAGCTTCTTGATCTAGTGGATGAAAAGAAGATTGCCTTTAATCCTGCAGTAGAACTCTCTTATATGAAGCCTGAGAAACAGAAGGAATTCTATGAGGCTATGGAACTTGCTCAGACAACACCATCCCTGTCATAGGCCCAAAGACTTAAGAAATCGAGCCAGGAAGGAACATGTACTGCTGAATTAATAGAAAGCATTGTGGATGAAGAGAAGAAGAATCCACTTAATCGAGTGGTGTTTGATAGCAATATTCTTCAGAAATATTTTCCTCAGAAAACCTCAGCAAGGGAAATGGAAATGCAGATCTTTCAGTTGCTTGAACAATGGTCCGGAATGAAGGCATAACATCATGAATCTAGGCTCATGATTTTCATGAGTCTGGAATTATCTGTGAATTCTATGTCAGAAATACTGACATTGATCAGCAAATGTGTTATATTGAAGATATCAGAAAAGCTGACATGGAGGCGCAGCATGGATAAAACCATTGGTATTAGATTAAAAGAAACAAGAAACAATGTAGGCATGTATCAAGAGGATGCTGCACGTAGTATGGAAATGTCACGCCCAACGCTTAGTGCGATTGAGGCAGGGAAAAGAGCAGTTACAGCAGAAGAAATAAAAGATTTTGCAGGCTTATATCATGTGACAACAAATTGGCTGCTCTTTGGTGCAGATCAAGAGGAGGAGAATCGTATGCAGAGGCTTGGAGCATATTATCAGCTGTTTATGAAGCTGAGTGGTCAGGAACAGAAGGAAGTAATTCAGTTTATGGAGCAGATCCTAAGTAAATAAGGAGGTGCCAACTATGATCGCATTGAGAGTATTTGGAAGTGTTCTTCATTTCTTATTGAAGGGGGTACTGTTACCGGTACAGATTGTACTTACGATTCTTATTTGCATGATTGATTTTGCAGGTGGCGTATTTGGCTTTATCTTTGGACTAGTAGGTGGATTTATTATTTTGGCCGGGCTTAGCTGCTTGTTTATGCCACCGGTAGACTGGAAGCTGTTTATCGAAGCAATGATTGCAGGAACGGTTATTGGTTCATTACCAAGAATGGTTCGCTATTTTGGTGAGTCTGTTTTGATTGGAATGAAAGGATTATTAGCAAAGATATAAAGATATTAAAGGGGGTAAATGTTTGAACGAACAAAAGGTACAGTGTAGACTGTGTGAACAGTATTTTAATGATGAAGACATGAGTGAGGAGCATTATCCAGCTCATAGTGTAGGAAATGACGATATTATTGAACTTGATTTAACAAAGTTCATGGATACTCTTATGGGAGATAATCCTGAACTAAAAGAAGCAATCAGCGCTGCAATCAAAAATGGAGAAGATCCAAAAGAGTGCGCTGATAAGTATTTTGATCAGCATTTGGCCAAAGACCTATATCCAAAGGGAAGAACTGCAAGAACTTTGTGCCGTAAATGTAATACTTTTCTTGGGAAATACGATGAAGCGTATAAGAAATTCTATTCAGAAGATGGTGATCCGAAGAAAGTAAAGGGATTTCAGAAGCAAACAAAAATACAGATTGTTAAGGCGATATTTGCTAAGTTCCTTTCAATCCCAGAAGCGCAGGATATACATTTTGATTTTCTGGATTTTATTCGTAATCCGGAGGAGATGGAGTATCACGGCGCTTGGAAATTGTATTTTATTAAGAGGGATTATTCAACAGATCTGATTGGATTAAGTGATATTCCGACAGGAAAGATTGATTGGAATGGAGACGGTAAGATGATTGTATTTGAATTATCGGATGACAAATTTATCTTCAATCTTTGTAATTTTGAGAAATTCCCTGAATTTGAAATGAACGATATTTTTGATGTTATGGAGAAAAACTACAGTTTGGTAACTGGAATACATGGTAATAAAGGTAGCTTTCACGAGCATTTTGTTATGACACGTATGTTTAAGGGAATGAAATAGGATGAATAAAAGGCAAAGGGTACTAATTGTCCACTTGCCATCCATTTTCTTAAGAAAATCCCTGTGATATTATTACAATGGATCTACTGAAGTGAAGCAAACAACTTCCTCAGAGGTCCATTTTTTCTGCAAGAATGGATTTGTGAATAATTGTACGGATGATAATGGAGGATGGGCTCTTGGCTGTCGTATTGATGGTGGACAAGCTGAATATGTGCGTGTTCCTTTTGCAGATCAAGGGTTGAATAAGATTCCTGAACAAGTTAGTGATCGACAGGCTTTGTTTGTAGGGGATGTACTAGCTACAGGATATTGGGCAACTCGTATTTCTGAAATCAAAGAAGAGGATACTGTATTGATTATTGGTGCAGGTCCTACAGGTATTTGTACTTTATTGTGTGTGATGCTTCAAAAGCCAAAACGAATAATCATGTGTGAAAAAGATGAACATCGCATTGAATTTATCCATGAACATTATCCAGAAGTTTTGACAGTAACTCCAGAAAAATGCAAAGACTTTGTGCTAGAAAATAGTGATCATGGTGGTGCAGATGTTGTTCTTGAAGTTGCGGGTGTACCCTCTACTTTTCAGCTTGCATGGCAATGTGCAAGGCCGAATGCAATTGTGACAATAGTCGCTTTATATGATGAACCACAAGTTTTACCACTTCCAGACATGTATGGAAAAAACTTGATCTTCAAAACAGACGGTGTTGATGGTTGTGATTGTGAAAAGACTTTACAATTAATTGCACAAGGTAAGATCAATACAGAACCTTTGATTACACATACGTATCCTCTTAGTAAAATTGCCCAAGGATATGATTTATTTGAAAATAAAAGAGATGGTGTAATTAAAGTGGCAATAGAGTGCTGATTTCAACTACAGAAAAAGGAATCCGATAATCATGTATTTCAACATGGTTTCAGGATTTCTTTTTTTGACATTTTTTAGCTGAATTAACTAATATAATAAGACATGTTTGTGAAAATTTATACTATATATTACAATAACAATATTAATTGCTTGCGAACGCAAGCGATTAATGTGTATAATAAAGAAAAGGAGTGATACTATGGCAAATACAACTGCTGTTTATGCTAGAATAGATACAAAACTTAAAGATAATGCCGAGAGCATTCTTTCTCAGCTTGGCATTTCTCCATCCAGTGCAATTCAGATGCTTTATAGCCAAATCGTACTGAAAAAAGGTATCCCATTTGATTTGAAGCTTCCTTCTTCTGAACCATTAGCTGTTGGTGCAATGACAAAAAAACAGTTAGACAAAGAGCTTCAAAAGGGAGTTGATTCCATCAATACTGGAAATGTGTATTCTGCAGATGAAGTAGATACAATACTCGCAAAAGAATTTGGAATATGATGAATAACTATAAAGTCAGCTATTCTGGAGAGGCACTTTCCGATTTACGTGAAATTTATTCTTATATTGCGTATGAACTTCTTGTTCCTAAAACTGCTGCCGCTCAAATAAAGCGTATTCGAGAAAAAATCCGTTCATTAGATTTTATGTCAGCTTGTCATGAGCTAGTTGGATGGGAACCTTGGCAATCGATGAATATGCATCAGCTGCCTATAGATAATTATATTGCATATTATCTTGTTGATGACAAGACAAAGATGGTTATAATAACTCGAATATTCTATGGAGGCCGTGACATTAAAGGAATTATTAATTCAAATATATAAACAGAAATGGAACTTTTAACTAGGAGTTCCATTTTTAGTGTGTATTAAGATAGGTTTATTTGATAAAATAAAGACACAATGAATTACTAGGAGACAATTACGATGAATAAACAATATAATTATACAAATATCATAAAGGAAACTTTAATCTTAACTGTTGCGGTTGGAATTATTGGTGCAGCCGTCTATTTTTTTCTTGTGCCCAGTCATACTTCAGTAAGTAGTATTTCTGGATTGGGTATTATACTATCTAATTTTATACCTCTACCATTATCAGTCATCACCATGATTTTAAATGTCGTTTTATTGATTATTGGCTTTCTAACTTGTGGCAAAGAATTTGGTGTAAAAACAGTCTATACAAGTATTATGCTTCCTGTTTTTCTTGCATTTTTTGAAATTATTTTTCCAAATTTTGTATCTTTCACAAACAGTCAAGAACTCGATGCATTGTGCTACATTCTTGTAGTGAGCGTGGGACTAAGTATTTTATTTAATCGAAATGCTTCATCAGGTGGTCTTGATATTGTCGCAAAGATCATGAATAAATATCTGCATATGGAACTAGGAAAAGCAATGTCCTTATCGGGTATGTGTGTGGCCTTATCCGCAGCTCTTGTTTATGATAAGAAAACAGTTGTATTAAGTATTTTGGGCACTTATTTTAATGGAATTGTTCTGGATCACTTTATCTTTGATCATAATATTAAACGAAGAGTTTGTATCATCACTCCGAAAGAAAAAGAACTTCGCGAATATATCATTCATGAACTACATAGTGGGGCAACCGTGTATGAAGCTTATGGTGCATACAATATGGAAAAGCGTAATGAAATCATCACAATCGTGGATAAAGCGGAATATCAAAAGTTGATGAAATTCATCAATACACTCGATCCAAAAGCATTTATCACTGTATATAATGTATCGGATATGCGATATCAACCAAAGATTTGAGTAAGGCAAGGCCTTACTTTTTTTTCCTTTATTATGACCTATTTGGACAATACATTTGATTCTAAATGGCTAAATGATTAATATGAAGATAAGGAGATAGGGTATGGATAAAAGGGTAATTATTAATTGTATAATCATAATTTTAATTTGGATTTGTAATCGTATGGCTTATTATTACTTATCTGGAAATACAAGTTTAATTGTGAGTGGCATAATCCTAATTATTGGCTGCTTAATAATGTGGAGGTTCAACCATGAATATCGATGAATATATAAGATTTGATGATATAAATAAACAATTTACCATTCCATCCGGTACATATTCTTATAGTGATGTAGTTCGTATTTCTGTCTTAAATGAAAAGGCTAAAGGAAAGGGTATTCCATTTACGGCTATACTTCCTTCAGGACCATTACCATCTGGGATTCTACAAGATCCATATCTATTTGTTGGAGTAAAGGTTGTATAAAAGATGAAACTATTTTGGCCATATATGTTTCTAAAGAAAAGACGATGGTCAATATGAATCAATATATTAAAGATCGCAAGGTTGCAGAAAAGATAAAAGAGGTGATGAAAAAGAATCGGTTAAGATTCTTTCTTCTTGTATTCAGATATAATTAATCCGGATAAAGTAAGTATGGTTCCAAGAACAATACATGGCGTAATCTTTTCATGTAGGATAATTACTGAAAAGATAATTGTGGCAATGGGGTTTAAATATACATATTGATTGGTTCTAACACTTCCTAATATGGAACAAGAATAGTTCCAAATCACAAAACATCCTGCACAAGCTACTACACCTAAGAAAAGTAGATTTAATAGATTGAGTGGGATTAGAATCTCATCCATGGATACATCAAATCCTAATATTGGAAGGCTGATAGTCATAAAGAAAAGTCCCCACGCAAAGATTCGTTTCGTATTTTGAATGGAAGTATGTCCTAATTCATTGACTTTCTTTAATACAACACTATAAATAGCCCACATGATGGCTGCCACAATGGTAAGAATATCTCCTTTTGGAGATAGGTGCATTTGTTGGCCATTGAAGCTAATGAAGAAGATTCCAATAAAGGCTACAATAAATCCAACCACAAAGTTCATTTTAAAAGGCTCATCCTTAAAACATAAATAGGCAAGTATCGAAGTAAAGAATGGAGCTATCGATATTATGACACCTACATTTGTGGCATATGTATAGACTAGAGCTGTACTTTCTATAAAGTAATATAAGAAAACACCGGTTAATCCACTTAGAATATACCAAATCTCATCTTTTCTATTTTCTAGTTTTAATATTTTAGGACTTAAAATGCATAGTGTTAAAAAACCAATTAAAAAGCGTATAAATAACAGTTCAATGGGTGTGAAACTATCTAAAAGAATCTTACTCGATACAAAGGTAGAACCCCAAATCATAATGCACACAAAGGCTAAAATATGTCCGATCATTGTTTTATTTTTCATGCCAAATAATTATAACAAGAAAGTGAAGGGAAGTGTAAAAAAATGAAGAAATTAGATCCTATTGTCATTATTGTCGATGTGTTATTACTTATTGGATGTGGATGCATGTTCTTATATGGAAAGATGTCTGCTCATTCATTGTTTATTGTTGGTCTTGTTTTGATTGCACTTTTAGTCATTTATCTTTATGTCACAAACTATAAAGATAATCATTATGGAGGTAAATTCCATCAAGACTTTTAGGCGGTAGAAATACCGCTTTTAATATGCTATATTTAGATTAAGAAGGTGATTTTATGGGCGGATTGTGTGTATTACTATTGATGATGTTTTGCGTAGGATGGATCTTATGCGTCTTCTTTCTTTCAATGTTGATTCCACTTTTGATCATCTATAATGGAATTGTCGGTATTGTATGTTTCATTCTATATTTTGTATTACGCAAGAAATCTGTCTTTACCAAATATACAGAAGGCTATAAACATGTATTATCATCCATACTAAAATATGGATTGATTGTTTATGGAAGTATTTCATTAGTATTTAGTATCATTTTAGCTGTTTTAAACTTTTGTTAGGAGAGAATATGACAATATTAGGCGTAGATTTAGGAACAACCAACAGTTTAGCGGTTGTCTATAAAGAAGGAAAACCCGTATTGATTCCTAATGCGTATGGTGAATATGTAACTCCAAGTGCTGTCAGTATTTTGGATGGTAAGATTGTTGTTGGGAAATTAGCTAAGGAAAGACTCATTACGCATCCAGAGTGTAGTGCATCTTTGTTTAAGCGAAATATGGGCACAGATGTTACTTATGCATTAGATAAGAAAGAGTATGATTCAGCTACACTTTCTTCTTTTGTCGTGAAACAATTGATTGAAGATGCGCAAAATTATTTGCATGAATCTATCGATGAAGTTGTGATCAGTGTTCCGGCTTATTTTAATGCGCGTCAAAGACAAGATACAAAGCGAATAGGCGAACTTTTAGGAATTAAAGTGGAGCGTTTGATCAATGAACCAAGTGCTGCAGCTATCGCATGCCATATGGACGATGAATATGAAACATTCGTCGTGTTTGACTTTGGTGGAGGAACTTTAGATGTTTCGGTTGTCGACTGTTTTGAAAATGTGATTAGCATCAATGCGATTAGTGGAAACAATCATTTGGGTGGCACGGATTTTGATCGAGCTATGACCGAATACTTTTGTTTCAAAAATGGGTTAAACTATAATGTCTTAGACTCTTCTTTTCAACAAAGTATTTTACGTGCTTGTGAACAAGCTAAAATTAGGTTGAGTACACAAAGTGTGGTTGAAGTATCTTTAGTTCATTTAAATAAGAATTATAATTGTATATTTGATGAAAATGTATTATTTAATACTACACATTCCTTACTAGAATCTTGTAAAAATGTGATTGGTAAGGCCGTAAAAGACAGTGGTTTTTCAGCTAGTGAGCTTGATAGTTTGATTCTTGTAGGAGGCTCAAGCAAAATGCCGGTACTTCAACATTATTTATCAGACGCTTTAAATATTCCTGTATTAAAAGAAGAAAACATGGATTCTTTAGTTGCACTCGGACTTGGAAAATACATTGGTATTAAACAAAGGGATGAAAATATTAAAGATGTAGTTGTTACTGATATTTGTCCTTTCTCCTTAAGTACTTCTACTTACAATGAGCAAAATCCAGACTTAGAATTATCAACTGTGCTTATTCCTAAGAATTCAGTTTTACCAACAAGTAAAAAGATGACTTTGCGTACCGTGCATAAAGGGCAAACTAAAGTCAATATTAGTGTTTTTCAAGGGCAGGCTATGTATGCAAAAGAAAACTTATTTCTAGGCCAAGCTTGTATTCATGTTCCTAGAAATATACATGATTATGAATCGTTTGATTTGATCTATTCATATGACATTAATTCTATGTTGTATGTAGAAGCCATTGTACATTCTACCCAGGAACATTATATTTTTAGAGTATCAAAAGGTGATGTGTTAGAAAAAGTAGATGCTTCTATTCGTTTGGATTCCATCAAAGAAGTATCTTTAGCTTTATATCAAAATAATGAAGTGGATGCCCTGCTTGCTCGTATTGAAAGAATCTATCAAGAAGTGGATGATGAAACACAAGGTTATTTAATGCGTCTTCATGCAGAATTCACAAAAGATATGGAAACTTTGATCAACAATATCCAAAAAAGGAAACGTCTTATAAATCAAGTTACACAAATCTTGAATCAAATCGAAGAAAGTCAAAATGTAGATTCTTTAGATATCTTTAGTCAAGAAGAGGATGAAGAAGGAGAATATTTAGCATGAATGCGTGGGAAATATTAGGGATTGAGCCTACAAAGGATAAAAAAGAAATAAAAAAAGCTTATGCGAGACTTTTAAAACAGTATCATCCTGAAGAGAATCCGGAAGAATTCAAACAAATTCAGACTGCTTATCAACAGTGTCTACATCCAGATCAAGAAATAGAGTCTGTTTCATTTGAACAAAATAAACAAGATATTCAAACACAATCCATTTCGACTAAAGAGGATACAATCATTCCTCCACCTATTCCTAAAGTAGAAACATTGTTTGTGAAGAATGAAAAGGATATAGTTGTTTACCAGGATATATTAAATTCGATTGAAAAAAGTTTGCCTAAAAAGATTGGGTCTAAAGAGATCGTACAAGTTTTTACAGATCCAAAAATCATGCCGTATTTAGAGGATGAATTGTTCTGTAGAAGATTAGAAGACATCTTTTTATCGCGTACATTAAAATATGTCAAAAATCCAAGGGATTCGGTTTATATCTATTTAGGAAAGTATGGTATGTCAAAATTATCAAATGCGATGGATTATTCAAATGTCCCATTATATAAAAGGCCAGCCTTTGTAGCTTTTATTGTGATTAGTGTCATTCTTTTAGAGGTGATATTGGGCATTCTTTAGCAATCACAAGAAAAAAACAAGAATCTTCATTTGTATATAATGTATGATATGATCAACTCTAAAAGGCTTGGAATAGCCTTTTTATTATGTTAATGTTTACTTATGAAAACATATTTAACTTTAGAAAAATCAAATCCTCATAAATCAAATTATGATGGATCCTTATACAAGTCTTATGTAACTTCATTTTTTTCGTATACCCAATCACATCATACAATCAATGATTTTTATGACGAAGAAGGGAATGTATATATTCCTGAAGTTTATTCATTCTGTGAAAAAAAGGTAGATCCAGACACACATGAAATGTTTGTACGAGCAGATGTTGAGTTTGAAGATGGATTGAATATGGATTTTCTTCTACATAAACCACTTTATTTTAAAGAGCCAGAATGGTTTCATGATTTGACAAATGAAAAAATTAATAAAATCGTATGTAGCTATTCTGATTGGGATATATTGGATCTACTTGATAATAAAACGAGTAATACAACTATAAATATATCTATCTTTGATGATGGAATGATTCAAATTGAAGAGAAAAAGGAAAATCAAAATCCTTTAATTTTAACATATCAAGTTAACAAGACTTACATTCAACAATTCTTTGAAGCCATGAAACAAAATCTAGGCAGTGAAACGACATATGATCCTAGCTGTGTGGGTGGATGGTCTAGAAGTTTTACATTATATTGTGAAAGTGGGAATGTGTTTGAATATCACGGCAATTATTGTACAGATTCGAATGAGAATAGTCTTACGACAAATATAGTAGAGGAGTTACTTACAAAATGTCAGATTGTTATTTAACTTTAGAAGAGGTAAAACTCAACACATCTTATTTAGATGGGTCCATATATAAAACGTATATTACCCATTTCTTTTCATATACGAAAGCCCGTCATGAAATTCGATATCTTTATGATAAAAATGACAATATACATTCTGTTGAATTGTATGAAATAATAGATCGAAAAGTAGATCCAGACACAAATGAATTATTTGTTCGTGCTGAATTCGAATTTGAAGATGATGAAGATATGGATGCTTTTCTTCATAAACCCCTCTACTTTAAAGAGCCAGAATGGTTTCATGATTTAACACATGAAGAAATTGTACAATTGAATTGTGTTTTTGAACAATATGAACCTGTTTTAGGATCACTTATCGAAAGAAAAAATGTTTATATAAATGTAAATGGAACCGTGCAAATAGACGATAAAATTTATCATTTGTCTGAACCAAAGATCTGTGAGTTTTTTTATGAAATCAAAATAAATTTAGGTAGTGAAAAGACATATCAACCACTCCTATGTGGTGGTGGCAGTAGTCGATATATCTTGCATCTAAAAAGCGGCAAATCAATAGAGTATTCTGGTGATTATGCACTATTTGATGGCACTCCATATGGATGTAAAAGATATACAAAACTAATTGTGGATGATTTACTTAAACAAGTGATTGATTCTTTTTGAGAATTCTAATAAGCTATTATTAAAGGAGAAATTTAAATATGAAATATGGATTTGGAGTAGATATTGGTGGTACTACAATAAAGATTGGATTGTTTTCAGTGGATGGAGATTTGATGGAAAAATGGGAAATTCCAACAAACAAAACAGATAATGGAAAATATATTCTTACTGAAATTGCTGATTTTATTAATCGTACTATTGAAAAGAAAGACATCGAAAAAAGTGATGTGATGGGTGTAGGTTTAGGTGTACCAGGACCAGTAAATAAGAATGGTTTTGTGAGTGTATGTGTGAATTTAGGATGGAATTCATTGAATGTTGAAAAAGAATTCCATGAAATTTCAGGCCTTCCTGTTAAAGTAGGCAATGATGCCAATGTTGCAGCACTTGGTGAAATGTGGCAAGGTGCTGGGAAAGGATATCAAGATGTATTAATGGTTACACTTGGCACTGGTGTTGGTGGCGGTTGTGTTTTAAATGGACAGATCGTTTCCGGAATTCATGGTGCTGGCGGAGAAATCGGACACATGCCTGTAAGGGATGATGAGAAAATTCCATGTAACTGTGGAAATCATGGATGTTTAGAACAATATGTTTCAGCTACTGGAATTGTTACTCAGGCTAAGAAGATGTTAGAGAATGATAAACGTCCTTCTAGTTTACGTGATTATGATTGTTTAGAAGCTAAACACATTTATGACGAGGCTAAAAAAGGGGATATCATCGCTAACGAATTAGTGGATTCCACTTGTAAAATTCTCGCAAAGGCATTGGCACAAGTCTGTAGTGTGATTGATCCAGAAATCATTGTGATTGGTGGTGGCGTTTCTAAAGCTGGAGATATCCTAACTTCAAGAATCAGCACATTCTTTAAAGAGTATGCATTCCATGCATGTAAAAATACACCAATCGTTTTGGCTAAACTTGAAAATGATGCCGGAATGTATGGTTGTGTAAAATCATTATTTTAATTCTACTAAAAATGCAAGGATTCAGCCTTGCATTTTTTCTATAATAATGGTGAGAATATACGAATAATGCTTAAAAATAAACCTTTCACAATATTCACATGGGTATCTTCTACTTGAATTTTTTTACAATGTTCTAATGTATCAAAAAAGTTTTGTTTCACATCCATGATCTTCTTAGATTTATACAATAAAGTGCCATTTTCAAAATGTAGGTATAAGGAGCGATAATCTAAGTTGATTGTTCCTACTGTGGCATATGTATCGTCACAAATAAAGACTTTTGAATGTACAAAACCAGGCTCATATTCATAAATTTTAACGCCGCCCTGAATTAATTGTTTATAATATGTAGTTCCCATATCATGCACAATCTGTTTATCGGCAATACCGGGCATGATGATTCTAACATCGACACCTTTTTTAGCGGTATGAATTAATGTGTTGATCATTTCTGAATCAATGATAAGATAAGGAGTCATTATATATACATATTTATTGGCACTATTTAATAAATCTTCATAAACGGATTGTCCCGTCAATTCTTCGTCTAACGGAGTTTCTGCATAAGGAGCAATATATCCATCAAACAAAGTTTCTTCTACAACATCTTCATTTTTGAAAACAGAATAATCAAAGTCTTCATGACGTAAAGCGTTCCAGTTTGTTAGAAACATTACTAAATAAGACCAAACGGCTTTACCTTTAATACAAATGATATTGTCCATCCAATGACCATGTTTTACTTTCTTATTGATATATTCATCAGCTAAATTCGCGCCACCACTAAAGGCAACTTTACCATCAATAATCAAAATTTTACGATGATCACGATGATTCATAATCGTATTAATGATTGGGGAAATACGATTGAAGGAAACAGCTTTGATGCCTTTTTTTTCTAATTGTTTCGCATAAGAAGCGGTAAGTGTACCTAAAGATCCCATATCGTCATACATGATACGTACTTCTACACCTTGTTTTACTTTTTCTTCTAAAATAGAAAGAATCGAATTAAACATAAACCCTTCTTCAACGATGAAATATTCCATAAAAATATAGTTTTCTGCCTTTTTTAGTTCTTCTAACATGACATTAAATCCATTTTCGCAGGGTGCATAATATTCAAAATCCGTATTTCGATAAATAGGGAAGCCCTCTTCATGTAAGAAAGCAAGCTGTGAGACATAGTCTGGATTATCGTTACGAATTTCATCAATAATCGATTCATCTTGTATATAGTAGCTAGATGCCTTTTTTTGTTCTTTAATAATATTGCGGAATGTTTTTCCAAACAACAAACTTAATAACATCAATACATACACAAATGTACCAAAGACAGGAAACAACATAATCAGAATAATCCACATGAGATCTGAAGATAGATGTCTACTTGTACGTACTATATTTAATACGATTAAAATGGATAGAATGTGTAAAACAATTTCAATAAAGACAAAAGATGTTGTTAGCCATTTAAATAGATTACAATATAATACAATTTCACCTAATGCGATGATGACTAAAGGAATAATTCTTCCAAGCCATATTTTTAATTTCATAAATATCCACTCATTTCTAGTATAAAGTAATATACCATTTTCACGAACAATAAAAAAGAGCCAACTATGATTGGGTAGGGCATGCTGGCTCGAAAAAATATATACGAACAGGTCTAATCAGAAAGGAAAAGAAAAAACCTATCGACAAGACATAGTATACCACTCGTGTTTTTGATTTGAAAGAAAAACAATAAAAAATGAAACCCACACTAGGTTTCATAAAACAATCTATAAAAAGAGGAGAGAACTAGTGTATTAGTGTTTTTTTTGAGGAGACTAGTTCTCAATCGACTGTTAGATGGAATCACACATGAGATAGTTGGCGTTGTTTATGTGTGACGTATTATTATTGTTTGTTGGCTTATAAACATTCATCTAACTGCCAAAATTATACCATGTTTATTTGAAAAATAAATTGACATATGTCTTATTTTTGAAAATATTTTCTGAAATATAGACATTATCCCTTTATATAAGGCAACATCAACTTATTAATTTCTGAAACAATTTTCTTGCGAACTAAAGTATCCGTATTCGAAGCTATTGTATATCCATACAATAAGTCAATCATACATTGATCAAGATCTTTACCTGACATCACATCAAACACTGTTGATGTACCGCTTTGACTAGACAGTTGAAGAAAGAACTTCCAAAGGTTTTAAAGGCTTTTTCAAGAGCGTTATGAGAACCTTTGAGGAAGAAAGCAAACATAACAAAAGAGCTGGAAGCAACTCCAGTTCTTCGTGCTACTATTTAAAATCCGAATCATCCATCAGCATTGTACGATGGATTTCTTCCACTTCTGCATCTGTCAATTCGTTATCCTGTTCTAGATAGAATTCAATTAAAATGTTGGAGTTAGCTATTTATAACCATTCCCCTGCGTGAACACCGGCGGATCATAATCCATCGGTTTGGCAGAAAGTTTCAACTTGAAATCACAATAATCATCATCAAAGCAGGTATGCTCTCTGTACAGTGGGGCACCCAGAATACCAAACATGACATAATCCAGATTACAGAGGTAAGGCATGTATTCTTCATATCCGTATTTTTTTGCAAAATCCGCTAGCGGACAAACGAGGTTGTGATAACTGAAATCATACCCCTTTTCTGGTGGAATCTGTGTCTGTGTCTCGAAACTTCCGGGATTCTGTGCAGCGTTTAATGCATTCTTCCTATCCTTTTTTAGGAATATTTTTGTAAGAAATCGGGGATTAGTAAAGATTTTACCCATTATACTCCGTAAAAAAGACGGAATCTTTTTAAACTGACGCTCATAAATCAGAATCATCAGGTGACCGCTCTGCGCTGTCGTAACACCATATTTTTTTAATACTTCACCCATGCTCACAAATATGTAAGCTCCGATAAGGTTCTTTGTTCCACTGGCAGCATCTCCGCCAATATAAGGGAATCTTTCTAACATCTCATCCTGATAGTTTGTCCAAATTTCTTGAATGAGGGTATCATAAGACTGTCCAGTAAGCGATTCTAGTTCATAGCTGATATAATTCATGTAAGAATTTAAAGTTTTATGCCATTTTTTTAGATTTTTTTGGTAATATCTGTGCATACATTTTCTTCTCCTATATTATCGCAATTGACCTGTTTTCTTTATAAAAATTCGCCTTTAGTTACTAGCCAAAGAGAACACACTCTTAACCACCTCTTTTTAGAGAATGTCATGGGAAACCCGCAGCCTATTAAGATTACAAGTATAACGTTAATTATGTATCTAGTATACTTGATTTTTGATGTCATCTCAATTAAAGGAGTGATTTTCGATTGCTTTAAGAACGCTCTCGTAGAACGAAAGTTACTTTTATAACTAATCCTACGAAAACATTATTTACCAAAGTGTGCAATTCGTCGTTGTCGGTTTTCGAGAGCGTTGTGAGAGGATTCGAGAAAAGAGAAGGGTATAAAAAAAGACTGAAATCATTGATTGATGATTCAGTCCTGTAGTATTTAATTACTTCAAAGCAATTAAACTGTTCATGATATTTGTAGTAATATCGTTTTGTTGTGTTGCCGTTAGATAGTTAGATGTACGAATGATTACAGTACCTACAACCTTATGTGATCCACTGCATAACATTCCACCACCATCGAAAGCAGACAGGTATGTATCACGTTTTTGAGCATCTTCTTCAGTTTCAAAGACTTCGATACATCCACCACCGTCTGTACCTTTTTCGATAGAATCACCATCTTCAATGTAGTTTGCGGCAGTGTCTACTAAATCTGATGTAAAGAAAATCGCAGAAGTATATCCACCAGCTTTATGAAGCATACCATTTACATCGTTTTCTTCGTTCACAGCCAATGCTTGCGATACGTTTGGAATTCCGTTCAATCTTTCCAAAACAAAGGATTCAGATGGGTTGGTAACTTGTTTACGTTGAGCAATACTATCTTTCATTGCTTTTTTAGAATCTGTTAAAGCTTGGATAATCTCAGCTTTATCAGCTTTCTTTTTAAGCTTTTTGTTAGCTTCTTTAATATCTTCTTTCTTAGATGGACATTCAGGAACTTCAACAATTTGTTGTTTTGCTTGGCTGATAGTTTCTCTTGCTGTTTTTAAAACTGTATCATCCAAAGGTTTAACCTTGGATTTTGTCAACTTTTGCAATGCTTTAACATCCTTGTTGATAGTCTCGTTGTTCTTCTCAACGATTGAAGCAGTTTCTTCAAATGAAGATTTAGCTTTCTCAGTTTCAGCATCTGAACAGGCTGTTAAGCCAAATGCCAAAACAAACGATAATAGTAGTGCAAAGTACTTTTTCATAATTACAACATCTTCTTTCTTATTTACTTTCTTTGTACTCTTTAAGAACTTTACTCAATACATATTCTACAACTATAGTTTTATGTAGAACAGTGGCTTTATAATAAATAAATCTATATTGCGGAGACATTTTAATTGATTCAGTATCAGTATTTACAGGTTCTTGAGATTGGTCCATATTATAAGTCCACGAATAAAATTCTGCTTTTATCAATAATTGTTTCAGGCTCTTTAATTTGATTAAAAATAGTTTGAGTATCAGACACTGCAATATCTTCATAATGTTTTGTGCCAAATATATCCTGCGATTTTCCTACAATTATTTCATTCGGAATTTCTACGTTACCATCATCATCTAGATTCACTGCATCAGTATCTTCATTAGATAATTTTGTACGTTTAGGTTCATTAACAGGTGTAAATTTGTTAATTATATCCCTTACAATATTTGGGGCACCAAAGACAACTGAGATGTTTTGAAAAAAGTGCCCTATGAGAAATGCGATAACTGTGACCGCACTGCTTACCAGAAAGCAAAAGAAAAATGCGATAACCGTAAAATTCAGTTAGAGAAAAAATATAA
>ERZ780228.433-NODE-433-length-39492-cov-15.940158_pt1 | contig 39492 bp, 42 predicted proteins | sample MGYA00511015_ERZ780228 | MGnify/ENA primary metagenome ERZ780228 (study PRJEB29588, sample SAMEA2161897) | human gut metagenome | biome: human gut; feature: human-associated habitat; material: faeces | place: Denmark | collected 2008/2010 ...
AGCAAAGCTTTTCTCTTGATTTTTTAGAAAGAGGAACATTTACTGAATATCCCTATATAGTGACGCTATCCGGAACACATACCGTCACTATATAATAATGAGCTTTTCAAGCAATACTAAGTTTGACAAGGTAATCGTAATGTTTTCCTTCTTTCACCAGTTCTGCCTTAAAACCACATTCGGAAGCGTATAAGCTAAGAGTCTGGAAATCTATATATAACCAGTCGAATGTGTCTCCTTTTACATCTTTATATTGCATTTGGAAGTCAATCTCTCCATAATAATCTCCGGCCAGATCGATGACTATGCTGCCGTCTTCTTCTTCAAAAAGATAGCGCAAATCGCTGGAATCCATGAGTATGCATCCGCCGGGACGGAGAATACGTTTCATTCGTTGGAAGAATCCGGGCATATTATTCAGTCTTCCGATAATTCCGGAACCATTCATAAGCATCAGGATCGTATTGAATGTTTCGGTAAATGTTTCGTCAAAAAGGTTGATGAGGCGCGGATCGTTCACTCCGCGTTGTTGCATCACTTCGACGGATAACGGAGAAATATCAATGGCACACACTTCTTTTCCCATTTCCTGAAGTGCCAGTGCATGGCATCCGCTTCCGGCACCTACATCCAATATTCGTCCTGTAGCCATTTGTAGGGCGGTACGCTCTAATATAGGCATAGACTGTATACTACGGAATAATTCTTTGACGGGAATTTCATCTTCTTCGAATTGGGAAGAGAATACCCGCAAACGATCAGCTCTGTGATGGTTGAAATAATCAGAAATAGCGGCTCCCATCGGGTCCTTTTCTGCAGAAAGAGTTGTTGTTGCCATTGGTGGTTACGATTGTTAACTCTGCAAAGATAAATAAATCCGCAGAAAAGGGTTATCTTTGCCGTCGGAAATGTTGAATACTAATAAATGATTATATGAGTATAGAAGAAGCAATCATGGGTGGAATCGTTTTTAAAGGTAAGAAAGATAAGCCCAAAGAAGAGGAAAAAGTGAAGACGAAAGCGAAAAAAGCGACGTATATTCGTGGACAGCATGGTTCGGGTGCAGCGAAGATGAAAGCAGATATCCGGAAGAAGAGAGCTAGCCGTCATAAGAAATAAAAGTATGGTTATAAATATAATAATTTGTGTAGTATCTGTTGTACTTATGTTGCGGGGTGCTTTTCTAATTCTGAAAATGGGACTCTTGTGGATGCTTCATTGCAGGATAATAAAATCGTATGACAGGAAAACACATGGAAAGGTAGTGGATATAGAGACACAGGTAAAGTCTGATGGTATGAATATTACTGATGTATGTATACCAAAAATACAGTTCGTATCTATTATTAGTTGATTATCAATACTATACGCTCTAAACGGTAGAAAAGTGACTGTGTGGATTCTGTTTAGAAACGAAAAGGTAATAATTTAACGTATTTAACTTTCGATTACATTAAAAACTACCAAATAGTGTTTGAATAGGAATGTTTCAACAGAACTCAAAATGTGGCAAACAAAAGTTATCCAATGATATTTTAGAGGGGTACGGTTGAAACTACTCCCTCAAAGGATGTGATCGCCAATCATCCCCTTTTATTCTATAAGAACAAATAGAAATGCTGTCTATCATACTGTTTTCCTACATTTATATATAAGTATAAAAGCAGATTCCAATACTGATTTTTGGAGTCTGCTTTTCCGAAATGGTTAAGTATATCTTATTTATTGTTTTATAGATTTAATGGTTGCCTAAAGAACGTAAGTTCTATTTATGGCTTATGGTCAATATATACCAACATGAAGTGGTGAAGAAATTTCTGATATACTTCACCTTCCAGATCCAATGTGGCAAGAGTCGTGGGGTGAGGTGGAACTTCTGCTTGTAATGAGGATTGATGAACCAAAGTTTTTGGTCTGTTACCGAGAAGCCGCATTGGTGTATGAGTCTTTCAAACAACTCTATACTTGTTCGGCATTCTTTTATGCTCATAAGTTCATTCAAAGTTCCTTTCTCTTCATTGCATGTTTTTAGCAACAACTTGTATAAAGGGTTTGGCAGCAAGTGAATGAATGGCAGATGTGAGCAAAGTTTGCTTCTGCAAATCTGTTGATGTCCTCCAAAAGGCATTTGCCATGCGGGGAATCCGACAAACAGCACGCCTTTTGTTTTCATAAACTTTCTTAGGTGTGCAAGAAATGGCTCTTTTGTCGGAACGTGTTCTATCACATCATGTAATAGTATTACGTCATATTTATCCTCTTCATTACATGGAACAGGAGATTGCATGAAATCACTGCATACAAATGTGGCATGATTGCTGATTTCAGAAAAGTATGCTTTGGCTTCTTTAATTCTGCATTCGGCAATATCTATACCTGTCACTTTGCAGCCCAACTGTGCAAAGGGAACTAAGTTTCCTCCTTCACCACAGCCTACCTCCAAGATTCTACTCTTTGGTGTCAGTTCCGTAAAATCTGACAAGTAGCTGATATAAAACTCCTTAGATGTTATCTCCAAGTCACGGAAATACATCTTTCTGTCTGTATGTCTTTTTTGCATGTATCTTATTTTTTGACTTTTCTGTATATATGGATACAGATCATTCATAAAGACTGCATGCAAAATGATACTTTCTTACCAAGAAAGCCTAATACCGAAAGGTACAGTCAATGTAAATGGACGTTCTGTCCAAGTATTCTTGACTTCGCTTCCATTCGGAATGTACCAATTCAGCGTTGGCTCAACAAACAATGTCAACTTTGGTGCAAATTGATATTGTATTCCGATGTTAGTGTTTACAGCCCACTGTATAGAAGGTATTGTCTTCCAATCCGTTGTATAGCCAGACTTTCCTCCTACTACATAGTCTGCATATGTCTTTCCTGACAATGGTATCTGAATGCTTGCTCCTGCAGAACCGTAAGCCGACAGTTTCTTGTACGCCATGAATTGGTACGAGAGCTTGACAGGGATTCCGATGTAATGCAACTTTTGTTCCTTGTCAACACGGTAATTGCCAGTACCCAAAGTAAAATATGACTTCAAGTAAGAGTATTGGAGTCCTGTTTCTAAACTCCAATGCTTTCCTATGCTCTTGTTCACAGCCAATCCTAATATTATAGGTTTGTCATGATGTTCTACCTCTTCAATTTTACCCTTGTTATTATCGGCAATATCCATCATTGCAACATTTTCCGCCGTTGGGTCAGTTGGAGTTAAGCGATGTAGATATTCAGAATACTCTTCCCATGTAGTAAAAATCTTTTTTGAAGGTTGTTCACTCGTAATATCATCACCGCTACTTGTTATAATCTTACAAACATTTTGCGCAAGAGTAGTACCCAAAGAACCAGCTGCGAGCAATTGCCATTTACTTTTCTTGTGCGTCCTTGTATCATCCGCAATCCATCTTTCCTCGTTTGGAATAGGTGTATAGACAGTATCTTTTGTGATGATACTATCTCGCTTGTTATCAGCCAAAATATGTTGGTTATCCTGCAAAGAATCGGATATTTCGACTATTACATTTTGACTTGCCTTAATCGAATCACCAACAGTTATTACAGTGTTCTTTCCCTGTTGAACACTTCGATAATTAGAGCACAAAATAGCGTTTTGTATTCTACTAACAGAAACATTAGGCTTCTTTTGTATAGGCGTAATGTTTTCATTAGGCTTTCGAGTTCGAACTATATTCACATCATTTTCTGAAACTATTTTTTTCTTTGCTGTAAAATATCTATATACAGGGATGACTATCAACGCCAATACGATGATAAACATAGCTCTTGGAGACAATATGTTTCGCAACATTGCCTTTGCCCTTGACAATTGTGAGGAAGAACTATGTGGAGCAATATCAAGTAATTCGCTGATTTCTTGATGAGACAAGCCATCCAAAACAGACATGTTGAATATTTTCTTATACCCTTCAGGCAAACTGTCTATTGCTGCCATAATTTCCTCATACGAAATTGATTGCTTGGAAGTGTTGCCATCTTCCAATACGGAATTAAATTCATCCTCTATATCAGACAAGGAAATGAAATCGTATCTCTTACCTTTCTCCTGATATTTCAATACAAGGTTAGTAGTGATACTTGTAAGCCATTGACTAAACCTATGAGTATTCTTCAAGTCTTTCAATGAAACAAACGCAAGTATAAAAGCATCTTGGACAATGTCGTCAACGACAGCCTTGTCCTCTCTAAGAATATTGATGCATATCCCTTTCATCTTAGGATAATACATTTGGTATAATGTGCTGAAAGCGTCAGCGTCACCTTGTTTTGCTTTTTCTACTAATGTTGTTATGCTTGAAGCCATGAGCGAATTGTTTCGTACTATATATTTTAATATAGATACTTCAAAGGATTGATGACTGCACAAAGTTTAGTTAAAGAATATAAATGTATATGACTATTTTCTGCCCTTCACTATCTGCTCAAAATGTAACTGTCCCCATTCTATGACGTAGCTGATTTCTCGCAAGAAGTCCTTGGCTATTGGTGTGAGAGAATATTTCCCCCCTTGGAGGAACTTCTTCAAATCTCTCTCTTGTAACAAGTCCTTCTTGCAGTAGATAATCAAGCGTTGACGCAAGTACTTTTTCAGAAACCTGAGGGAAAGTTCGGAAAAGTTCGCTGAAACGGATGCTTTCCTTTTCGTATTCCTCTATACGGAGCATCACGACCAATGCCCACTTCTGACTCATCCATTCCAAAACAGGAGCGGCTTGGCAATAATCATAATTGAGTTTCTTCTTCATAATCTTCAATACTTACCTTTTGGTTAGGGGCATAAAGCCTATACGATGGTTTCTTTTATCGGCATCTCCTTACCTTTGCACCATCAATTTTGATGATACCATTATAATAACGTAAAAAAGAAAGGAAATAGTATGCAACCCACATTACATTTTGACGGTCCGGTGTGGCGACCTCCTTATGAAGCCACTTCACAACTCTTGCAGGTCACAGCTGGCTGTACTTGGCATCACTGCAAGTTCTGCACGCTCTATGGCAAGCAGAAATTCCGAATGTCTCCGATGTCGGAAATAGAGGAAGACTTAAAAGTAGTCCATGCTTTCCAACCAAGAGTTCACCGTATATTTCTTACTGGTGCCAATCCTTTTGTGCTCACCACGAACCGCCTGACTGACATTGCATTACTCATCAGAAAATACGTAGGCGAAGGACACCCCACCATCGGTTGTTTCTCTCGAATCACGGATGTTCGCAACAAGACGGTAGAGGAACTGCAACAGCTCCACCACTTAGGTTTCGATTATCTTACCATTGGCGTAGAGATTGGCGACAGTGAAACTCTAACAAGGGTCTGATTAGTCGTAATATACTGATAATCAAGATTGTTTTAGATATAACATAGATGAAATAAACAAATTAGGAACAACAAAATATAGAAATCCCAAGATGAAAGGATGAGAAAACAAAAATTAACATGGAAAACAATGATAAATTTCCGATTTTGACATTTTAAGAACATGGCAAATAGAACAAATATTTATGAACGCATATATGTATCTTGCCATGTTGGGAAATCAATTGCTTAGTCCCATTTTTGCAGATTATATTTCTATTTTGTCTAAATTACGACGGAATACAGCAGATATTCAAGGTATTTGGATGGATTATCACGATAAAATATTATTTTTGTAGCGTAAAAACGATAAAAACATGAAGTTAAATCGCATAAGAGCAGTCTTAGAGGACAAAGGGATAAGCCAAACATGGCTTGCAAAGAAGTTAGGAAGGAGTTTCAGTACGGTCAATGCTTACGTATGCAACCGTTCTCAACCCAACCTTACCACACTTCTTGAAATTGCACAGTTCTTGTCTGTGGATATGAAAGAACTTATCACGGACAAAAAGGAACGCAATGATTGAAGAGATTATGAGAGACAAAATAATATCATAGCATCATTTTGTGGATAAACTAAAATATAGTATTTGTAAAATAAATTGAACTTTTCTCATAAGAAAAGAAATATACTATAAGAGTTCATATCTCTCTACATGTTAAATTATTAATTGCTGATAACTATGAGACTGAAGCCAAAACTCCTCAATGCAATAATATTAGGATTGACAATGTTCCTTTCAATGCAAACCACTTGTGCTGCTTGCAACCCATCAATGGCCATTCAGCAAAAGAAAGTGGCAACTGTTGGCAAAAAGAGGGTTGCCATTAGCAAAAAGAAAGTTGTCAAGAGCAAGAAGAGAACCTATCGTAAGGCTTCGGCGCGTAAATATTCGCATAGGGAACTGAACGCCATTATGCGGATACTTGAGCGGAAGTTCCTGTCGGAAGACAAGACTCCGGCCTTGCGAAATGTTGTTGGATTTGGAATGGGATCCAACTCCATTGATGTTGCGCTCCGTTGGAACACGAAGGAGAAGCAGCAGGAGTTTCGTAGGCAGATTTACAACTCGCCCGCCATCAGGTTTGAGGGCAAGTTGGACCCTATCATCGACAACAGGGAAGGCGTGAGCACCTACCAAGGCATCTCCCTCAAGGCGGAGAAACCTTCCTATCCATTGGGCACCACAGAAATCAAATTCACTATAACCAACCATAGTGGTAAAGAATTCATGTATGGCGAAGCATATAGCATCACAGCCCAAGGAGCGGATGACAATTGGTTTGTTGTGCCCACCGATTGCTCGTTCACGGCCATCGGTCATGTTTTAAGCGATGGTCAAAGCGGCACCATAACTGCTCATCTTTTTCCCGATATTCTGCCAAACAAGCCTGGCATCTATCGATTCTTCTATGAAGAAAACATAGATGGCAATAAGGTGCTGCTTATGGCAACCTTTGAGTTGAAGTAAATAAAAAGAATTGTTGCTTATGAAAATACTCTTCAGTTTATTGGCATTTTGTTTATTTGCCTCATGCGTCCATTCCCAAGAGGCGGTGGACACGGTAAGTGTGCGTGTACAGTATCGTGCATTGTATAAACACACGCAGGAGCAAAAGGAAGCGTATGATGATATAAATCTGTTGGATATAGGGAGACATTCGTCTCGGTTTTATAGCCAACGGTTTGAGCAGTTTCTGCATCAGCGTGATTCTGTGAAGAGTGTGAATACCGACCCTATGAGCTATTTGCAGTTCCTGGCAAATACGTTTGGCTCTAAGAAGGGACGCGAGTATGAAGTTTATAAGCATATTCCGCAGAGGGGCACTCTCACTTATACGGATGTCCTGCATAATGATTTTTTCTTCTATTATGAGGAATCTATTCCGACCTTTACTTGGGAACTTGCCGATGGTGACACTATTATTATAGGTTATCCCTGCCATAAAGCCGTTTGTCAGTTCCGTGGGCGCACTTGGACAGCGTGGTATTCGTTGGACTTGCCTTTTGATAATGGTCCATGGAAGTTAGGCGGTTTGCCCGGACTCATATTGGCGGCTTCTGAAAGCCGACATGAATTCTCGTTTGTTGCTACAGGCATAGAGCAGATGCGGCAAACAGCAACCATCAGCTTTCAGCCCAAGCGTTACTTGCGTTCAACCCCTGCCAAGTTGCAACGTCTGCTTGAAGATTACTGGAAAGACCAATGGAATACTACAAACCGCTTGCAAGGCAGTGGATATAGTGAACCGCCTAAGGCACAACGGACTTTCAATGCATGTTTAATGGACAAATATGAATAAGTGATATGAGAAATATATATATAACCTTTCTTTTTCTGATTTTCTGCTCAATGGCTTATGCTCAAGAGCAAGCAAAATATCGCGTCACATACGATTGTGATGCGCAGGTTGTAACAGGCAAGACCAATACTTACAGATGGACGCTTGATATAGGCGAGACTACCGCCGTATTTTATAATAACAACTACAGGTTGTACAGTAGTGAACTGGCAAAAGTGAAGGCACAAGGAGGTGACAATGCGATGATTGACCAACTGCCAGTAATTAGCGGAAAGTATTTCCCAAAGAATGATCTCCAGATTGTTGTTGGCTCTCCAGATAAAGGGGAATACATTTATTACAAGCAGGTTCTCAACTCCGGATTGAAATATGTTGATGCGCTTCCCGTTATCGAATGGCAGTTGACAGACAGCACAAAGACCATCTGTGAATATGAATGCAAGCAGGCGGTTGGCTCCGTGTATGGCCGGACATGGACAGTATGGTATTCTATAGAGTTGCCTCTCAATTACGGTCCTTACATTCTTAATGGTTTGCCAGGATTGATTATGGCGGCAAGGGATTCGGAGGGCTTGTTTGATTTCAAAGCTGTTGGTGTAGAGAATGCTCCTGAGAATGCCTTGGTTTCGGTTTACAAAGAAGACAGCCACCAAAAGTGTACCCGAAAACGTTTCTTGCAACTGCGCTCAGAGTCAGAAGGAATCAATAAAGACCAACTTGTAGATAGAATTCTTAGTCAAAGGACACCGGGTGAAAAAGTGATTGTTTATACTGTATCTGGCACTGATGCAAAAATCGATAACGAGGTTGAAGTGCCTAAATATAACCATTTGGATAAAGAATGAGAATTGCCGTTTTTATTTTACTTCTGCTAACAACCCTTTCGCTCTCTGCACAAACCTTCACTGGAAAGGTGAAGGGTAAGAAAGGAGAACTCTTGGTAGGTGCCTCGGTTGTGGCATCGACTGAGAGCAAGTCAACTGTGGCGTATTGTCTCACAAGCGATAAGGGTGAATATAGGCTGAATATTCCTAAAGGGAAAAATCCTGCAAGCATAACGGTAAGTTATATTGGTTATCAGAAGAAGACAATGCCGTTTGCTGATTTGAAGGATGGCATGACTATCACGTTGGCAGAAGGTGGCTTCAAGCTAAAGGAAGTAAAGATAAAAGCGGAGCGTATAAAAAGCTCAGGAGACACGCTCACATATTCGGTTGCTGGTTTCCGCCAGGGGCAAGACCGAAGCATTGCCGATGTAATAGCCAAGATGCCTGGACTTGAGGTGAAAGCGGATGGCAAGGTGGAATACCAAGGAAAACCTATCAACAAGTTCTATATCGAGGGACTTGACTTAATGGGGTCGCAATATGGTGTTGCCAACCAAAACATCTCAGCTGATAAGATAAAGAGTGTGCAGGTGTTGGAGAATCATCAGTCGGTGAAGTCGTTGCGTGGCGTGTCGTTCAGCGAACAGGCTGCTCTCAATCTTGTGTTGAAGGATGATGCCAAAGCCGTATGGACGGGAGCGGCTGACATAGGTTTGGGTTATGGTGATGATTTTCTATACGACTGCCGACTGATGGGTATGCGTTTCAACAAGAAGTATCAGACGCTTATGATGTACAAGAACAACAACATCGGCAAGCAACTCGACAATGAGGTGCTCGATCTTGCTGCATTGTTGAAGGGAAGAACTGGCTCTGAGTCGGGCTTTCTCTCTATGATGTCGGTTTCGGCTCCCGACCTTGCAGACAACCGCTATACTTTCAACAATAGTCATCTTGTAGCTGGCAACTGGCTTTGGAAGACTGGCAAGGATTCGGAATTGCGTGTGCAAGGCAATGGATTTATAGACAAGACCGACATGCAGGACTATAGTTCATCCACCTATCTCACCCTTGCCGACATGCCAGTCATAGTTGAGGAACAGAATGTCAGCAACACCCGAAGCGAATGGAAGGGTGAGGCTAACTATCAGTACAACGGCAGCAAGAGTTTCATCAAGAACAACCTTAAAGGTTATATTGACTTCAACAAGAGTGTCGGCACGATGATGTACAACGGACAACGCACCGACATGATGGTGAAGCCGCACAAGCGTAGTATTACTGAGGATTTTCAGATGTCGCACACCACGGCAAAGGGCAACATATACAACGTTGACAGTTATTGGACCTATAGCTATCTGCCGGGACAGTTGCTCACCATTGGTGGAATGACAGAACGGCTGAATCTCGGTTTCTTCTCCACACAGAATGAAATGCAATATAAACTGAAAGTCGGCAAACACTATCTCAACAATGAATTGGGAGTGAACTACGACTATCAGAGCATTGGTGTGGCAATGGACGAGGAAGCGGAGAAAACGAATGTGTATCAGTTGCTTCGCACGTATTGGACTCCTTCCATGTCGTTCCTTTTCGGAAAGCACAGGATTGGAATAAAGTCGAAGATAAGTTATGCCCGTCAGTCTTATCGTGAATCAAGAAGCAATCATCTGTGGATAGACCCTTCGGTGGGTTGGAATTGGAAGGCAACGGTTGTTTCTGAATTTTCGGCTAATGTTGGTTATGCTAATGCTCCATTGATGGGAAGGTCTATCTATGACACTCCTATCTTCACAAGTTATCGCACGCAGAAAGTGAATAGAGGCAAGACGGATGCTACTCACTCTCTTCATGCAACGGCAGCATATAAATACACCAATCCTGTGTCGGGACTGTTCTTTAATATTCGTCCTTCATATAATAGAATGTCGGGAAACATCCTTTACGAGAGTGCGATGAACGGCAATATCTACACCACGACTGCTACCGACAAGGAATATGCCATGCAGACAATAGGCGTTTCTGGTCGTGTAAGCAAATCATTTGGATGGGCAAAGACACTTGTCGGTATTGGCGCCTCACACAACATCACAGATTATAATATGCTTGTGTCGGGCATTGTGAATGACGCACGTATGAACACAACCGTCGTTTCGTTCAACTACTCATTGCGTCCAGCGAGATTTCTTTCTGTTGAGGGTAAGTCGAATGTGAACATTTACAAGCAGAAGAACCTCACGGCTCCCGAACTCTCTTCCGACCCTACAACCGACTGGGAACATTTTCTTAAACTGTATGTATTCCCTGCCAAAGGATGGATGCTGAGCGTGAAAAACGAACTCTTCCATACCAACGACAAGAGCATCGGCATAAACCACTTTCTTGACCTTGCCATTGGCTATAAGGCTAAGCGTTGGGAGTTCTCTGTCACAGCAAACAACCTTATTGGCACTTCTGAGTTTGAACGAAGAACTCTCGGCAACACCATTGAGTCGTATAGCATTACTCGTCTTCGTCCAAGAGAAGTGCTTGCAAAGTTGAGTATGGATTTGTAAACTACAAGAAGTCCTTTAATGCAAGAAAGATTACTAAGAAAGTCATAATCGTAGATTTTCAAAGGATTATAACCGATTATCACTACAAAATGTTATTTTTGTAGCAGGAAATGAGTATAAAACAGTATTTCATTGTAATGTACAATACAAAGTAAAATATAATGAACGTAATATGAAACTAAGAGATAAAGATACAAAGAAATATTTGCTCACAGTATTTGTGGCTACATTTGTTGCCTATATTATTCCTGCAGTGGTCTTGTACTTGGGATATTTTATGGGCATTATGCTTACGATTTGTATTTCCTTGTTTAACTTGAGTATGGCTTTGCTTGCTTGGCTTTGGGCAAAATCTGTTAGAAAAGAATTTTTGCTGAAAAGACAAATAATATTGAATAGTCTTGTGACGTTGCTTTTGATAGGCATTATTTCCTTAGTTGTAACCAATGGGGCTGCCTTATCTTTGAGTCTCATGGTATTTGTATGGTTGGGGATATTCAATCTCCTGCCCATTTGTATCCAGTATGCCATTTATTCTTTTATTTCAAAAAGAACCAGTTCCAACTCAGTCTCACAAAACCACAAAAACGAATAGCTTTATGATAGAAAAAATAATGTCTAAACTTGGAATGGTCGTTTTATGGTGCATTGTCATCATATATGGCATAGGTGTCATCACTCATATCTGCTCGGATATTATCGGTGTTGTCGTACTTGTCATTTTGGCTGTTATATCGATTATTTTTGTACTCTATGCCAAAAGATACAAAATATGGTTCAAGAGGCAAGCCAAGATGCTTAGTACGGTTTGCGAAAAGTCGCCCAATGATTCTCACATCATGTCCGAAGAACAATTTACCGAATCTTTTGATTCAGCCAACTTCTTCATACAGTACAAGCCAGAGACTAAGGAGTTCTTTTTCTGTAGCTACTATTACTTCATTTTTCCTGATTACGTTAAGACTTGGAGCAAGGCGGTTAAGGAGATCCAAGCACTTGTTTCTAAGGAAGCGCCTAAAACAAAAGTCGAAGTGAATTCTGTAGGTCAGCTTGGCAAGGACTTCACGCTGATAATGTCTCCAAAAGATGCCAAGAAAAGTTTTTTGTTGTCTTTGGCTCATTTGTGCATCCGTCTGAGAAGCCAACTTCCATGCAATAACAAGATATTGATATACAAGTTCTATTTCAAGATAAAGGTGTTCGACACGATTTGCTATGGCGAGTTTGACGGTGTGAGAGTATCAAAGGCTATCACAATTTCTGCGGATGGCAACTATTGCGTAGCTAATGTCGACGTAGATGGTTGCTTTCCAGAAGATTTCATCAAACCCAATCCTCCGATGTCCATCATCCTTCAATATGACTTGCATTCGATAGAAACCAATATGTTGGTTAGCAAAGAGGAATTCGATGCCCATTGGGAGAAATGCAAAGATTTATGTAATGCGTAAGTATTTCTTCCGCAAGCTGCGGAAGAATTCACGATAAACTCAAAAACAATCACTTATGAAATACCTATATTTTATGTTTTGTATCCTTCTTGCTGGAGCATGTAACAACAGAAGCTATAAAGACACATTGTTTTGTGAATTGGACAAAGAGATACAAGATACACTGTTATTTATAAACCAGCATTGTTTTGAAGAAGGTTATGATACTATAGATTTGATTGACTTTTCGGGCAACTGCAAATCAAGCGTGAATTTTTTTAGTTCTTGGGTGATTAGCAACCAAATAGAAGATACTGTTAATAAGATAAGTGTTTCGTTACCAACAAATGCTCCAAAGCCATATATCGTGCATGACAACACTGTTTATTATCCCGAAGATTATAACTTGATGGTATTTGGATTTAACAAAAACACGAAATTCAGAACTATAAAAATGAAGTAATGAATACTGGACAAAAGATAAAGGAGGGTGATTGGTTTTGTGCCATCGAGGGCTTAGCCATAGCTGATAAGATTTTCTATTTCTATTTTGAGGAATTTGACAAGATTCCCCAAGGCAAGAAAGTGGGAGATTACAAGATGTCTGTTGTGCAATATCGGTTGTTCTGTGATTTTGACGGAAATCCGATAAAGCGCAATCGGGGCAAAATCTGCAACGCAGAATACGTCAGTCCCATAACTCCCAAGTATGACAGAATTTTAAAGAAGAGTATCAAAGAAAATCCCAAAGAGTATGCTTCTTTTGTTAAACTTTCAAAGACTCCAAAGGATGTGAAAGGTCATGTGGTCGTAAACTATGCTTTGGCTGAGAACGATAAGGGAGAAGTCGCCCAAAATCTAAATGCAATTCGGGAAAATTTGCATCCTAAGTTTACTTTTATGGACTTTGTGAAAGTCGCCCAAGAAGGTCAATGTGTAATCAATATGAACAATGTCTTGGATGACACCGTTAATGCTCAACGATATGTCCGCATCTATCTTGTTTATAAATTCGGGGACAGTCTTGGAAAAAGAATACTCTTCAATGATTTGGATTTTGAAATTAAAGGAGGTAGGCTCTAAATAGAAGCAATTATGAAGTTGTATCAATATCTATTTTGGAAAGAATACTTTTTGCCCCATTGAGGATTTGTTTGAGTATTAAACCTGCAAGCCTCAATAGAATGGCTATTTACAGATTTATTTTCCACAACTCTGTGCAATCATCATACCTATACCTCCTGCGACCACAAAGACACCAATCGTAAAGAAGAACCAAAAGAACCACTGGGCATAGTGACCAAGGTAGCAACCATCATATTCCTTGTATCGTTCACGGACTTTCTTCCGTTCATCGGCAAACATGGAATTGACCTCACGGATATGCGTCTGCATCTGTGCAGTCATCCATTGGTGTTCTTTGGCAAACAGTTCTTGGATTTTCTGCCAGTCAGCATCATTGACATTTACAGACACCTTAAATTTTGTGGGAGCATTTTCCAAGACTTTGTCTATGTGCTGATTGATGGTATCAACCTTTTTGCTGATAGTAGTCACAGCACCGCCTAATTTGGCTTCCGCACGTTGATACTGCTGAACAGCATCGCTACATGAGCGACATTCTCTGTTGTCGCTATATTATTATCCTCTGGAATCTGAACCTCATTAGTAAAGACATCTTTGACAGAGTTCGGAATCCACACCTTTTTGACTTCATCGCCAATGTTGATTGTGAATGCCGTTTGTGTAATTTGAGGTTGCGCCTTTGGTTGTGATGCAGTTGGAGTATGAACGACAGGACGAACTGGGTGAGGCGCAGGAGCAACGGATAGAGAAACTCCGCTTGAAACGGCAAAAATGTATTGCGAAGCGGCAATATATTCTTTTGAAGCAATTATAGGTATTCCTCTTTTTATAATAATCCTCTCAACTCTTACGGATAAGTAACAAAGATGATGAAGTCTATTTTGTCACTATTCTCTGTTCTTTTATCGCCCCAACCCTTTTCCTTTCTTTTGTGGAACGCTTCCAAGCCCTACTTTTTGTGTTCCGTCCCAATTTGTAAGTTGGTCAGCACAGCCATTGGAGCCACCGAGTGAAACGTATGTGTCTGCACTACATGACATGTGGTCAACAAAAGTAAGGAAGTTGTCAATGGCTTTGTCTGTGAATTGAACTTCATTCGTGGCGAAGAGTTTTGTCCAGCTGGTGACACATTCCTGCTTGAAGTCTGTAATACCATGCCAAGGCATATCAGATAAGAACCTCTTTGCTGCCGATTCTATACTGGCCTTAGAGTCCAATCCAATATTATGCTTTACAGCAGATGCCATAATGCCATAGTATATGGAAGCCGATTCTTTCTCGTTGAAGTTGACTCTGTCTGTTTTTGCAAAGGATGATAAAGCTTCATGCCCCTCATGGATGAACTTGTCAAGCACTCCTATGTATCTATTATGTCGAGCCATACTTTCACGTTTGGCTTCGGCTTCTTGCCGAGCCTTTTCTTTTGCATCTTCCTCCTTTCGTGCTTCCACCCGTCTCCATGCATCAGTCATTTCTGGCTCCTGCCAAATGGCATTCCAACGAGCCTTCAAATCATTGTACATTTCCATAAGTGTAGTATTATACCTTTTGGCACTGGCGAGTTCTTCCTTCGCATAGACAAGTTGAGTAGTCACTCGCTCCACAGCCTTCTCGTCAAGTTGAGAGATACGTTGTTTGACTTTGTTGTTTTCAGTCTTTAGCGCATCATTCTCGGCACGAAGCGACTTGTTCTCCTCTATCTGCTTATTGAGGTTCTGCATATAGTAAGTGTACGTCTTGTTGACAGACTTGCGTACACCTTCATTCTGCTTGTCACGTTCTGCATTGATGGCTGCTACAAGAGCTTTGATAGCATCATTGATGTTTGTTGTCCGCTCCTCACGCCACGCCTTTTGCCCGATAATAGTAGGAATTGGGATGGCAAGTTCTTTCTTTACGGCATTCATCGCTTCTTGAACAGGAGCCTTGATGTTGAGTAAAGGAATGGTCAGCTCCTTCTTGTCGATTGTGGCAAGCACTGCATATTTCTCCACTTTGTCAAGAGCGACTTTCGCCTGACGTTCAGCTTCAAGCACCACCTTGTTCTTATGCTTGCGTCCTCGCTTTTCTTCCTCTGAAAGTTCATCATAGGAGAAGCCTCTTGCCAAGCCATACTTATGCCCTACCTTGTTGTAATAGTCAGTATGCAGTTGGGAAAGGTATTGTGATTTGTCCTTGGCACGCTCTCCCCACACTTTGGCATATGATACACGTTCCACAAAACCCTTTGTCGCTTCCGATTTTGTGTAGTTGTCACGTTTTTCTTTTGGAAGTGCTCTCCATTCCTTTGTAGAGAGAACCTTTTCTGGATTATCCTTGTGAATGTACTTGCTTCCGATGCGCCCACGTTTCCTTACTTGTTCAACAGGCACGGTCTGCACATGGGCATGGATGCTTGTCTCGTCACAATGTACATCAAAGCCGATGACATTCTCTTCTCCCCATTTCTCACAAGCAAAGCGGTAGGTGTCCAATGCCCAGTCATAGATGCCTTTTTGCAATACAACCTTGCTGTGGTCAGCATTTGAATCTGATGTGTTGAGTTTCTGTTCACCAAAGGCAAGCCTGTTAAGCACATCATGGTCACCACTGAAGATGATGCCGACAGTGCAGTTCGGACTGTTCCTTGAAACTTGGTCGGGACGCTTGGCATCCATATATGGCTTGAAACCAAGTTCATCAAGTCTGTGCTGCAAGCGTTCATGCAACGGCACCGGCTGGGAACCAAGAGGCACTATCTTTTCGCCCTTGACTATCTCAAAGTTGAGTCTCTTGCGTGTGTAGTTATAATGGTTGTTCTTGTCTATGTCCGCATTTTTTATTTTGTAACGTTTCTCGTCCCAACCTCTGCGTTCCGCCTCGTTGCCCACTTGGGACGAGAACGATTTCTTGTCTGTGCCTACATGGATGGCGGCACGTGGTATGTTTCTTTCCATAAGAATCTTGTTTGAGTTTGTAACGTAGTTCTTGTATAATTGGAGACAGGTCTCGGGCGGAGCCTGAGCATAATAGAAGGACTTTTTAAGTGAACAGCGTCAGCAAGTGAATCTAAAAGTCCCTATTATGTTTAGGACTTTTGTGAAAGTCCGTCACGCAAGCGTGCTCGCAGATCCTTACCCACTCTGCTATGACTCTTCCACCAACACCAACCCAAGACTGTCTATCAGATGTTGGAGTGGCGGATGTTGCTTTATCAGCCTTTGTAGCGCCATCTGCGGTGTTTCCGTCATCAGCAGGAAGTCTGCAATGTCAAGACCTTTGGTCTTTTGTTCATCGGTGGCATTGTCTTCCAAGATGTTGCTTATGACAACCCTTTTGCAAACAGATTGCAGCAATGGAATTTTTGATTTCCATTTGTCCGTTGCTCCAAGGTCAGGGAATAGAATGATGTCCCGACCTCCCAATACCTTGACAGCGATTTGGTTGAGACAGCCATGCATGCCTCCAGTTGCCAGCCAGATGAAATTGGGGATGAAATGGGATGCTATTATGGCAGTTTTTTCGCTCTCGACAATAGCGACCGACATTGTGGGATGCTGTGCCAGCAAATGCTCACCAAAGAAACATTGGCACAAGTTGAAATCTGGAAGATGAAGAAAAGCATGCGCCCATCCAACATAAGAACGTGGCTCTTTCACACGATGTCCGTCTTTGGGATTATATAGCATGACCTTGCCAGTCCTCACCTTATCATCCTTGTCAACTTGCCAATAAATGGTTGAGCCTCCCCACTTATAGGATGTTCCGACATGATACATCTTCATCAGCCTTTCTGTCTCTTGTTCACCAAAGACCTTGGAAAGGTACTGGTATAACGGATTGATTCCGTAATGAGACAAGGAACGCTCCATAATAGCGTTGGCGATATAGGAAATAGGCTTTTCTACGACTTTCGGTTGGATATTCCTTCTTGTCGGATATGGCAATTTGTCCTTAGACAGAAAGTCTGGATGCTCACGGAAATAGTCTTTAGGAGTATAGTGATACCCACAACTATGCTCATGGTCGCATTTGCCTACATTGTCAGGGAAGGACACTTCCCCCTCATCATCTATGTATCTTGTGAAACAACGCTTGCGCTCACAATTCGGGCATGTGTAACGATTACCCAATCTGTATTTCTCCAAGTGAAATCTATACTCGTTCATCATCGTAACTGAAATGAATTATTGGTGAATTTCAGCTTTCAGTTCTTTCATGTTTTCAGTTACGCACTTGTCAACTGAAAAACTGAAACAAATGAATACTGAAAACAGGTTGGTTTATGTTTCAGTTGCCTGTCCTGTTTGGAACTTTACTTTTTCGTAAAATCCTTTCTTTGCCTTTGTGATTAGTCCTGACTTCATAAGCTCCTTTATATAGTTCATCACAGTACGGTCTGTAACATGCAGATTCTCCATTCCTGTTTTTATGGCTGTTTTTGTGTCAAAACTGTCTTCCAACAGATACAGCAACTCCTTGGACATAGAATCACAGGTATCTTCAGCAACAAAGGCTCGGCAGCGTTGATAACAATTCTCACAGTATTCATTGAGTCGTAATGCTCCTTCTATGGAATCCACATCAATACTTTGCAGATGGCTCTCGCCACAGGCGTATCTTAGAGCTTGGAGCAATAAGGCAATGCGTGCGACGTGGGTATTGTGCTTCATCACCCTCGTTTCAACATCTTCATCGTCCTCTATGGCATTGATGGCATCCACATTTCTGTTCCACCAACCAAAGAAAAGGGAGTGTGCGTCCTTGTCCATATAAAGGATATTTGGACAACATTCATTTGTGTCATTACACCTTGCATAGTCAAGTCCAAAGATTTTCCCGATGATGTCAGCCCATTTTCTTGAAGCCTCGCTCTGGCGCACATGGCTGTCTTCCTCATCCAGCCAGTGTGGAACTTTCTTGGATTTGGGATATACAACCAGAATACGGTCAAGAAAACCTGTATCCATGAATTTGGAAGCCATCAGTTCCTTCATTCGTTTGGTCTGTGTTGTACCGATGATGTTGACACATGGCTCTTCTACACGTTGTGGGCGGTCATTCTTGACACGTGTGTTCTCCAAGTGGCATCCGCTCCAGATGGAAAGTAGGCGTTCAAGCATGGGATTTTTCCCATACCTGTCTGTATTGGCAAGCAGTCCGAGAATTTCATCATAGTTGATGGCTATGCCACGCAAGTTGTTGTAATGCTCCAATACCAGAGCCTCCAATGTAAAGTCATCCAATGTGACCCTTTTCAGAATAGGCTTCTTCATTTCCTTGCTTCCGCTTTCCTTTGTTGCACATGCTGCCTCATATAGGTCAAGTTCATAGCAAAACTTGTCAAACAGCTTTCGTTCATACTCCCGAATTGGCTTGTATGCAAGCTGTAATGGTGGAGTTTTGCCCATGCCAGGTCTGCCAACCAATATGATATAAAGGGCAGCATTCGTGTCCCAATCCTGCTTAACGTGAATACGATAGGTATTGCCAAGAGCCGCTGATGCTGCCGACAGCATGGACATGGCGACATAATCCACCTTGAAATTGCCGTGCACCACCATGTCTATGATGATGGACTGCATTTTTTGTGGAAATACCTCAAGAGGGAAGCCTGAGTCCGCTAAAGACTCGGCTTCCATGTTGATTTTGTTGCAGAGTTCAAGCGCATCCATGATATTACCAGTTTAAGGGTTTCGGCTTGCGCTTGTTTCCTGCAAGAATGGCTGCGTTCTCCTCCTCTGCCGTGAGAGGTACAGGATTCTTGCGATTAGTCTCCAGCCACTTGTCAAGTTCATCCTGATAGAGGCAGTAACGTTTGCCTGGCTTGGTGGCAGGAATGCTGCCGTTTCCAAGTTTCATGTAGAGAGTTGCCATCGGCATTTTCAGGTATGCCGATGCTTCCTCCACACTCATAGGTATGTGCGTGTTCGCCTTGTATGGCTTGTTCTGTGATTGCAGACTGACGATCATCTGCTTCATGCCCACCACTTCGTCCCGAAGCTGGGCAACGACCATTGGAAGGTCGTTGAAAGTTAATTCCTTATTCATTCTGATACTTTGTTAATAACTGGTGCAAAGGAACAGAATGATGCTTCCGTTACTGAGGTTCGTGACAGTCATTTGTCATTCACGAAGGAATAACTCTAACAATGGGGATTATTCGGGAATTTCCTCCGTCACATCATGGAAATCGTATCCACCATTGGCAGGCTCGTCAATAGGGATTATATCATTGGAACATGGTGCTTTCAGGTTCTTCAAAGTGCTGTAGTCCAAGCCTTCAAACGGCTTTGGAAATAATGCCTTGATAAAGGCTATTCGCATAGCCATTGTGTAATCACGTTTACCCATACGTTCTGCGATATTCCAGACAAAGTGTCTGAGTGGGATATTCTCAACCGTCTCCTTGAAACGGTTTATTGCTATCGGGGTATAGTTGGTGTCGTTGCTCCATTCCTTGACTGCCTCAATTACCTTGTACAAATCTTCCTCATACAGAAACCTTGACATGGTACGATGCACATAGTCAAGTACGGCTCTCGTTCGTTTTTCCTTTATCTCCTGTGCTTCTTTTTCTTGTGCCTCTACACGCTTGGCATAGTCTTCATGACTGTATTGTGCTGACTCTCTTTGTGGTAATGTTTGCTTTGGCTGTTCTTGTTCTGTTGCTGGCTCTGCTTCTACAACGTTTTTCTTTGTCTTGCTATTGCTACCAATGGTCATCAGTTCATAGGGATAATTCACCATAGAAATGAATATCGCCCAAAGCAGGATGTTGCTTCCTACAAAGATGATTGACTCGACAAACAGACTTTGGTGAAAGTCATTGCCTACATACATCGCCACGACAAGAGAGATGGCAAGAATTGCTGTACCAACAAAAGCGTAGATGGTACAATCTGAAGTTGTCTTGTTTTCTATCATTATTGTATTCGTTTTATTGTTATTCGTTCAAAAACTTCCACAAAGTTAGATGCAGAAGCATGTAAAAACAGCATTTACGTTCTCTGGCACTCTTTATTTTACGCTTTATTAGCGTTCTACTATGATTTCATACTCTGAATCATACTTTAAACTACTCGTTAGTATCAGTTGTTGCTGATTACTGGCTACAAAGGTAAGGGCAAAGAAAAGGGAAATTTGCAGTTCCTCTTTAATATCAACAGAAATTGGAATGTATTTGTCGAATTGGTTCTATCCACGACAGCAAATAGAACCAACAAAACGAGAAAAGGACTATTGGAACACTATCATTCCAACAGTCCTTTTCTGCGTGTTATTGTCAAATGGTTACTTCTTCAAGGTGATACAGCCAACCGAAGCACGCTTCTGGGCATCGGAAATCTTGGCATACACTTCTGTCGTTGCCACATTCTTGTGACCGAGATAACGCTGCACTACCGCAATACTTGTTCCTGCGTCCAACTGGAGACAGGCAAAGCTGTGGCGTGAGCAATGATAGGAGATATGCTTGGTAATCCCTGCATCTTTCAGCCAGTTCTTCAATGGTGCCTGCGTCATGGAGTCTTTGAAATCGGGGAACACCTTGCCTCGTTTATCTGGTGAATAGCCTATCAGTTCCAAGGCTTCCTCACTGATTGGGTTATGCACGATGTCCTTTGTCTTCTGCATTCGAGTGGTGACATACATCACACCATCGCTGCCGTATGGCTGTATTTCTTCCCAAGTGAGTTTCTTGATGTCGCTCTTTCTCAATGCCGTAAGACAAGAAAACAGGAAGGCTCGCTTCAAGGCAGGAGCAGAGCATGGTGTGGATGCCAAGCGGATAACCTCGTCTTGTGAAAGATGCTCCTTGTCAGTCGGGATTGTCTCGATACGCTCCAAGAAACCATTCGGGTTCTCCTTTATCTTGCGGTCACGATAGGCTGTGTGGATTGAAGCACGGAAAGTTGACCAGTAGTTGGCTGCCGAGTTGATATGTAGCTTTCTGTCCTTATGCAGTCCCTGTGGTGCTGTCAGCAGATACTCACGAAATCTGTTGCACAAGTCCACGTTTATCTCACCGAAGGTACACTTGCCTTGCGTGAATGTACGAAAGTGCATATAGACGTGTTGCCACTTGGAGTTTTTCTTGTCTGCCAGTTTCTTGAAGTAGGCGAGGAAATCTCCTTTCATCTTCTCCTTGTCGAAGAAATCGTAACGCTCGTTGACGATAGCCTCGAAGCGACGGCAGCGTATCGCCTCGGCTCTTGCCGTAAGGTTGAGGTTGTACTTCTGTTCCGTCTGGTTCTTCGGCTTGGCATAGATGTAGATGCCAAGCGACTCATGGCGAATGACTTTCATCGTGCTCTCGTCACGATAGCCAGGATAATAGTCAAGATAATAGGACAGCATGTGTCCGTCCTTGATTTTGCGTGTACGCAATGATACGGTCTTGCAAATGTTGCTCATAACTGATATGTATTATTGATGATTATTCGTGGTGAAGTGTCTCTTCACGGCTGCAAAGGAATAAAATGATGCATCCGTGACTCCAATTATTCATAGTAACTGATGGATAATGCTGAAATCACTTGAAATCACAGTCCTTTAGCTGCCCTTTCTGCCATTGCACGCTCCACATCCGTCTTCAAAAGCAGGTTCTTTACACCCACTTTTACCTTACTGATATGATGCACTCTTACGATATGGCAGATATTTGCACTTGTCAGACCATACAACTGCTGCACCTGTTCGGTGGTATAATAGCTGTCATCGTTCATGAGGTCAGTCCTGCGCAGTTCTTCAAGATGCTCCTTTGAGTAATAGGTACGACCGTATTCTCGCTTGGTCGGTATCTTATGGCGGTAAGTGTATGCCCGAAGTGCCGACTTGCTCATGCAGAAAGCATCCTCCACATCATCAGCGGTCACCCATTCCGTGATTCTGTTGATGTCAACCGCAGTACCGAAGAACTCATCAATATGTCGTTTGCTGTAATAGTTCTTGCCAGCGATACGGCACATCGGTATATGGTTGCGCTTGGCGGATGTATAGAGCCAAGACTTCTTGACTTTATAAATGGACATCACTTCCTCGCCCGAATAATAGTCAAGCACCTCATTCTCCTCTTTCCCTTTTGTTGATTTCAGGTTTTGTGTTGGCTTTTCTGTTTTTGCCTTCTTACCGGACTTGCTCTTGCTGGCAGGAACCACACGCTTGTAGGGATTACCCTCAAACATCTTCTCTATATCAGCCTTTCTAACGAATGCCATTCTGCTGCTCAATCTTGATGCCTTCAACTTGCCGTTAGCCACAAGTTTGTAGATATACTGTCGGGTGCATCCCATCAGAATGGCTGCTTTGGAGAAAGTAAGATACTCCTGATGTTGCAGATCCATGATTGGCTCAATACCGTTAATCAAGTCCTGCTGTCTTTTCTTCCTAATACGTTTTGCCTCTGCCTGACATGCCTCGGAACAGTATTTCTGCATACCGCTCCTTGGTACGAATGTCTTGCCACAAAATTCACATTTTCTTGTCGGTCTCATACTCTTTGATATTGCTATATTCTACATACTTTGAGTATTCCACCGATGGAGTAAACGGAAGTGAACCATTGACAACCTTTGTCAACCCAGTCCACGATATAACGCTTTTTGCCTATCAGCTTCAAATCTGTCCTCCATCGTAACCACTCGTAAACCCTTGTCAACTACGTTCACGATATGACAAAATAAAAGCTCCGCAAATTCTCCACGGTAGAAATACGCTGCAAAAATATGTGGAAAATCGGGAACTGCCAAAAAGCACTCAGAAAGTGTTAAAAATCAAAGAGTGTTGAAAATCAAGGTTTTACATTTAGTTATTCATGGTAAGTTATAGTTAGTTATAAGGGTCTAAATACACAGTTCAAATTGGAGGGAGAAGACGAAAAGTGTTGCCAATTTCTTCCTTCTAATCTAAAGAGTGGAGAGGAAAATAACATTTATCTTTATCCAAAACAGTATCATATAGATGATAAGGTTACCATATTGTATGATAAAGGTAAGGCGAATGATATGTTTGTGTTGCCCAGAATGCAACTAATGAGGCTGCTTGTTAACCAATTTGTTCCTGGTTGTTTTTTCATACTGTCGGCAATTTTAGGATTATGCTTTGTTTTTTAGAAACAGCATAGGCTGTCCGAAAAGCCTTAGAGGAATATTATAGAGTAGTACAATAATAGTAGAGTCAAGTCAAGGTTAAAAGGGAAGAGCCCGATGCAAAACCGGACTCTTTATCAATCTTGTTAATTTTTAGAGACATTTATTGAATATCTCTGCTTAGAAATACAAAAAAAGGCAACTAACTCGCAGTGAATTAGTTGCCTTATCTTTTTTATTTATTGAATGTCCCTTTTTAATCTGTTTAGCTTTTTGGGCCACTCCAAATTGTAGTAAGGGTGATTTTTCTTTTTAGGGACTTTTGGAACGACCTCTCTTACTTTTGTGGAAGTACCTCAATCCAGTAATCGTCCGGGTCATTGATGAAATAAAGCCCCATGGCCGTGTTCTCAAAACATACACAATTCATTTCTTTGTGATAAGCTCTGATTGCATCGTAATCGCCGGCTACACGAAAGCAGAGATGGCTTTCGTTTTCCCCCAGTTCGTATGGAGCAGTATGATCTTTCAACCACGTCAATTCCAGCAAGAAACCTGTTTCGTTATCAGTCAGGTAGACTAACGTGAACGAGCCGTCGGATGCTTCCTTCCGATGATGTTCTTTTAAGCCGAGTGCTTTTTCATAAAAAGCGATACTCCGCTCCAGATTAGTGACGTTGATATTAAAATGGTCAAATTTACTTTTTATTTCCATTGTTGCGATTTTCTTTATTTTTTCATTAAGAGCTTCACGATTTCTCCAACATACGTGCGCGGTTGTCCGGCTTGCGGAGTTGTCTGTGAAGGCATTTTCTTACATTCGATAACAGCCGAAGGTGTTGTTTGGTTTGGAGCGTACAATTTTAATGTATAGCTATCTGCCTTTTCTATTGCATCGTAAGCTTGATCGGGTGAAAGCGTGCAATAGGCAACTGCTTTTCCTGATTGATAACCAAGTGCGCCACCAGCATTTGCAGTCATATTGGTCATGTTGAACTCATCTTTTCCGATGCTGATTACTAATTTTCCGCTTCCCATCAAAGCATATACTTCACCCGGGATTTGTTTCAAATCAATTTCTATATAACCCGGCATATCAGCGGAAGCCTTGCCTGCAGGAGTAGCAGGAGTGAGAGTTGCAGCAGGAACAGTGGTTTGAGCAGGTTCGCCAGTTGTCACTTTTATATCAGTCTTTTTATCTGCGCCACCAATGACAATCGGACCTGCGGCTGCAACGATTGATGGAGTTTTTTGCTCTTCTTCTTTCTTCTTTTTCTCTGTTTTCGGACGGGTATCAGGTGCTCCGAAAGCTACCGCTACATCCATAAATATATCATCGGCGAAGTCTACGGTTTTTCTACGCCATTTAGCCAAGCCACGTACTAATTTAGTCTTAGCTTTATTGAGCGCATATTTATCAGTAATCCATTCTTCGGCTTTATATTTTTCTGTTTCACGATAAGTAAAACGGATTTTTTCAAGCTCTACCAGGCAGTTTCCGGGGTTGCAGGTAACGGTAATCTGATAGTTAACTAATGTACGGTCTAATGACAGGGCACTGGAGCTGAAAACAATCCATTCTTCTCCAATACCGGCAATTGTTCCTTTTGCTTCGTCGGAGAAAACAATGCGGCTATCGATGTTTTTATTCTCTTTCAGACGTTCATCCATCCACTTTGTCATTGTGTCGTAGATTTGTGCCTGACTCATTCCGGGAATCTGGAACTCTTTGGAAAATACTACTTTACCTTCTACTTCAGGAACAGCTCCTGCAAGGTACCTGGTGTCATCTTTCTTCTCTTTTGCAGAATCTGCCTTCATTGCCATCGGCAATGCGAGAAACATAGTAAGAAACAGAATCGTAAATTTATTCATAATTATAATGTGTTTATTTGGTAATCTCAAAACTTTCGCCCCGACGGGTGATGCTGATAAAACGGCATCCTGCATTTTCTGCAAAACTACGAAGCGCATTTCCTCCTTCATAATCTTCACTGAAGTGCATGGGCACAAATATAGTAGTTTTTATTTGTTCGATGAACTGTTTTGCCCCTTTCATATAATCTTTTCCCATTCTCCGATCCACCGGGAATAGCACTAGATCGATGTTAGGCACTTTTTCTTTTAAATATTTAACTTCTGCAAGGAAATCACCATTGGCTTTTCGTATCTCTTCTTCGGTCGATTCTTCACTCCAGTGCCAGTTGTTCAAGTCGCCGGCATGGAAAATACTCCAATCTTGTAAGTGAAGAAGGAACGAACTGCCGACATCTGTCGATCCGAAGGCGTCGATGCGGATCGTGTCGTCTTCGTATGTTTCTCCTTTTTTAATATAGAAAGCATCTTCGGCTTTGGCACGATGGGACTTCAGAATATCTTTGGAGAAGATGTATTGAATGTCGGGGCGTTGCTCTTTCCAAGTCAATATTTCACGGTTGAAGTGGTCGGGATGGAAATGGGTGGCCAATACGTACAGTTTACCCGGCCTTTGCAGGAGATAATCATGCACGATTCCCCGGTTGTGTTCCGTTTCGGAAGAATCTTTGTAGTAATCGATGATAATGGTTACACCTTCCATTTCGATGGCGAAACCGCTGTGATAAATATAATCCAGTGTCATAGCTGACTATTTTATAGTTGCAATATTACGTATTCTAGTTGGAGTTGCCAAGAAAAATCGACGAAATCAAGGAGCAAGACGACTGATTTTCCATTCACCGTCCGGTTGTAGGGTGTATAGAAAGCGGTCGTGCAGTCGGTTGGGGCGTCCTTGCCAGAATTCAATCCTTGTAGGTGTGACGGCATATCCGCCCCAATTATCAGGTCTTTCCACTTCTTTTCCAATCCATCGGGCGGCTTCTCTGACGAAGGATCGTATCAATTGCATTCTGCTTGCTATCGGTTGACTTTGCGGAGAAATTCGTGCGCCAATCCGGCTTTTATAAGGACGCTTCCGGAAGTATTCATCCGATTCTTCCGGTGAAACTTTCGTCGCTATTCCTTCTATATGTATTTGTCTTTCGAGAGCGTGCCAGACAAAAGAGAGGGAGATAGATGGGTTTTGTGCCAATTGTTTGCCTTTGCGGCTTTCGTAATTGGTATAAAAGATAAATTTTCCATCATGGAGTCCTTTTAACAATACTGTACGTGTGGACGGTCTCCCTTCGGGGGATACAGTTCCTACAATGACCGCAGTCGGTTCGTCCACTTCTGCGTCAATCGCTTCTTGCAGCCAACGACTGAAAAGCGAAAGCGGGTCGCCGGGAAGTTCACTTTCCCGCAACCCGCCTTTCGTATATTCCTGTCGGATATCTGCTATGTTTAATTTCGCCATAAGATTATCTGGCAGCTTTAGTTTATTATTTTTAATGATGATATCACATAGGTACTTCTATTAATAGAATATGTGAGTCTTTCAATGTCTCCAGTTCAACGCTGTTCGTATCGTAAACACCCATGCCGTCACGGCGTTTCAACACTTCACCGTCTACTACTATTTCTCCTTCAATGAGGAAGATATAGACGCCTGCATGACTTTGATGCATGTGATAACCTAATTTCTTTCCGGCTTCTACTTTGCCGATGGAGAACCAGGTATCTTGCAAAAGGGAAGCAGGTGTGCTACCGTCGGGAGATACGATGACTGCCAGTTCGTTCGGACGCTCCAGTTCTGCAATGCTAAAATCCTGATAAACGGGACGGGTATTCCGTTCTCTCGGCATAATCCAAATTTGCAGGAATTCCACCGGTTCTACCGGACTTGCATTTACTTCACTATGGAAGATTCCTGTTCCCGCACTCATTGTCTGAATTTCTCCGACAGTAATAATGCGGCTGTTCTTCTTGCTGTCTCCATGTTGCAGATGTCCTTTCAGAGGAATGGAAATGATTTCCATATTCTTATGCGGGTGAGTCTGAAAACCTTGTCCGGGCGCAACCTTATCATCATTCAATACGCGAAGAGCACCAAAATTGATACGGTCGGAGTCGAAGTACTCGTCAAAACTGAAAGTGTGATAACTATCCAGCCAATCATACTGGGAATGTCCTCTTGTATCTGCTTTATGTATTACTTTTTTCATAAAAACTGTCCTTTCTCTTATTTGTTTATATGTTTGGTAAACAAAGAAAGCGGCTTAAAAGTTTTATTTCTTCACTTCATTTAATAAAGGCTTGTGATTGATAAAATCTTTTATGTTTTGCAGGGTGGTTACGGCAATATTCTCCATTGCTTCATGTGTGAAAAAAGCTTGATGAGAGGTGACGATTACATTGTTGAACGAGAGCAAACGGGCGAGTACATCATCGTCGATGATGCGGTCGGATTGATCTTCATAAAAGTATTCGCTTTCTTCCTCGTATACGTCCAGTCCTGCGGAACCTATTTTCTTGTTCTTCAGTCCTTCAATCAGCGCATTGGTATGGATCAGTTGCCCGCGACCGGTATTGATAATCATTACTCCGTCTTTCATTTTGCTGATGGAGTAGTCGTTTATCAGGTATTTGGTCTCTTCAGTGAGCGGACAGTGTAAGGAGATAATATCCGAATTGTGGTATAGTTCGTCCAGTGAAGTATAAACTATTTGTTCTTGACGAGCGAAGTTGTAGTCCGGATAAAGGTCATAAGCCAGTACGTTCATTCCGAACCCTTTTAAGATGTGAATCAGTATTTTCGCTATTTTTCCTGTGCCGATGATACCTGCTGTTTTCCCGTGCATATCGAATCCCATCAGACCGTGCAGGGAGAAATTACCGTCTTTGGTACGCCAGGAGGCGCGGGGGATTTTTCGGTTTAGCGATAGCATAAGTGCTACCGTGTATTCTGCAACAGCATAGGGAGAATAAGCGGGAACCCGCACTACGGTGATTCCGGCAGCGGCGGCAGCATTTAAATCTACATTATTAAATCCGGCACAGCGTAATGCCAGTAGTTTCACTCCGTTTGCCGCCATCACACGGATTACTTCTGCGTCGGTAACGTCGTTCACAAAGATACAGACTGCATCCACTCCTTGTGTCAGTAGTACGTTGTTTTTATTCAGATGTCCTTTGTAATAGCGTATTTCAAATCCAAACTCTTTGTTTTTGTCATTGAAAGAGGACTCGTCATAAGGCTTTGTGCCGAAAAATGCAATTGTATAGGCCATAATAGTATTCTATAAATTATTATTCTATTAAAACGTAAAAACAGGTGGATTTGTTTGCTCTCTGTATAGTGATAAATATAGATTGTTTCATTAGAAACAGTTTGTTTTTTCAATTAAAATGGGCAGGTAAATGAAAATAAATGCACAGACGTATCTCTCGTGTGCAATAATATCGTATCTTTGCGCCCGAAATAATTAAAAAAAGATTTAGATGAGAAAAATTTCCTTGATTGGATTTGTAATGCTAATCGTTTCAATTCCAACTTTTGCCGGAGGCCTTCTGACAAATACTAATCAACATGTGGCTTTTTTGAGAATGTTAGCACGTGGTGCTTCCATTGATATTGACGGTGTTTATTCTAATCCTGCCGGTTTGGCTTTCTTGCCGGGTGATGGTCTTTATCTTTCTTTGAACGGACAAAGTGCTTATCAAACTCGTAACATAGATATGACATTTCCGCTGTTTCCGGAAGACGGACACAGGCGTTATTATAAAGGTAAAGCTTCTGCACCTTTTGTTCCTAGTTTTCAGGGTGCTTATAAAAAAGGTGATTGGACTATTTCCGGTAGCTTTGCTGTTGTAGGAGGTGGTGGAAAAGCTTCCTTTGATGATGGCTTGGGCATGTTCGATTCAATGGTAATAGGACAAATTTTTCAGGCTACTCCTACGCCAGGAACTATTAGTCCTGCTATGTACTCTATTAATAGTGCAATGGATGGAAGCCAGTTTATTTATGGTGTTCAATTAGGTTTGTCATACAAAATAAACGATTGGTTGGCTGTTTTTGGTGGTGGACGTATGAACTATTTCAGTGGCGGATACGAAGGATTTTTGACAGCAAAAGTGAATACTGATTTGCCGGGTATGCCGATAGGTACAGAATTGGCTGGTATTGAACTAGATTGTGACCAAACAGGTTGGGGTATAACACCTATTCTTGGAGTTGATGTGAAATTGGGTAAATGGAATATTGGTTTGAAGTATGAGTTCATGACGAGTTTGAATCTTGAAAATAAGACAAAGAAAGCTGAAGTGCGCCAAAATGGAGTTGTAGTACCAGATAATTTGAATCCATTAGTTGATTATAAAGATGGAGTAAATACTCCGAATGATATTCCTGCTTTATTGACTGCTGCTGTTGGTTATGAAATCCTTCCTACACTTCGTGCAACTTTAGAATATCATCATTTCTTCGATAAGGCTGCCGGAATGGCAAATGATAAACAGAAAGCTTTGAAACATGGCACGCACGAAGTTTTAGTTGGCGCAGAGTGGGACGTAACTAAGCAACTGACTATCAGTGGTGGTTATCAAAACACAGATTATGGATTGGCTGACGATTTCCAAAATGATATTAGTTTCTCATGTGACTCCTATTCACTAGGCTTCGGTGCTGCAATCAAGATGACAAAACATCTGACAATGAATGTCGCTTACTTTTGGACAAATTATAAAGACTATAACAAAGTGGCTGAAAGTGCGCTTGGAGCGGTATCAACTACTTACAGTCGTACAAATAAGGTGTTTGGTCTTGGAGTAGATTATAGATTTTAATTTTTCTTATTGATATAAATGAATAAAATATGAAATATATTATCTTTTTATTGGTAATAGTTTTGACATCTTGTAATAATATGGAAGATGTAGAAAATGAAGTTTTAGGTTCAACAAAGTCTAATGAAATTACTGTTACTACTCGTTCTGCAGGTGATGGTAAAATGGATTTACTTGGCTATGGATATAACTGTTTATATTCAATTGGTGATAGTTATAAAGGCGGATTAAACGCAGTAATTGATATAGAACGTTATGTTTCTGGAGATGCAAGAGACCCTCTTACTGGAGAAAAGGTAACTGGCATGCCTAAAGGAAAAATAGAGGAATCTTTATCTCATGGTGATTTCTCCCAGAAAGAGGTTTATGGTTCTTCGTTGGATGATTTTTATAGAAAAGTGAGTTCTAAATATACTCTGAATACAGGCTCGTGGATTAAATGGGGTTCTTTGGAATTTAAACTGGATTTTGATAATACAATCACTCAGAAAGATAAATATTCTTTTTATAAAGTTGATTTATGTATAAACACGAAAAGACTATTTTTTAATACTTTTAATGTTAAAAGACTAAAGTACTTTTTGAGTGATGATTTTTTATTTGCACTGAAATATTATACTGCTAAAGAAATCGTAGACGATTATGGAACACATGTCTTAACAGATGTTTATGTTGGTGGGAAGCTTTCTATTTTAGCATCTGCATTAGAAACTGATAAAACTAAGGATGATCTTATTAAATTAACAACAGATTTTGCATCTAGGATTATTACGAGTAATACTGTAGATTTGAAAGTTTCGCAAAACCTTGTGAATACTTCGCTGTCTGTAATTCAATCAGGTGGTAATAAATATATTCAAAATAAGATAATAAGGAGTGAAAATGGTATGATCTCAACTAATGTTATTAATTGGGATGAATGGGCTAATAGTGTTGATGTAGATCACTCTACTTTAATACGGAGTGGTGTAGACCATTTAATTCCTATTTGGGAATTTATTGATGACCCTAAATTGAAGGAAGAAGTTATATCGGAGATCAATGCAAGAAATAGCCAGCAAGAGATGCCTTTATTTGACTATACTTCATATCCTTCTTTTACGTTAACAACTACTGATGCCACTCAACGTGGTTCATGGGATACTAGAAATATTATAAATAGAAATAATATTGTGAATCTTAGTCAAGATGGAACTTATACTATTAAATTCTCGAAAATTAGTGGAACTTATAATTATTTTATAAATCATACACACGAGATGGCATGTCGCTATAACTGGTTGGGGGGAATTATACGTTTGGACTCTTTAACAATAAATGGTTCATCTTTTTATGTTGAAATGCCAAAAAATAAGACGTTAATAGGTGTACATTTTGATCGTGATTATGGTAGAACAGGTAAACCTGACGGTTATTCATATTTTGTTTCAGAATACGAAGATGAAATAACAGTTAGAGATAATAAGAATAACCGTATAGTAAAAATTCCTGTAAAAATAAACTTTCAGTGATTTTATTCTTTGGAATATTACTTCTTTGGTGATAAGAAAACTAGTATGGTAGTTGGTAAGCAGAAAATATTGAAATATTGCACACATAAATAACTTGCGGGTGTGGAATGGGTTATTACAAACTATTCATTATCAGTGGTGATTATCAGAAAACTGGTTACAGATTGAATGATGATTTCCACAGATACAGGTTTCTCTTATAATTTTACTCCATAGGTCTTGGTGTCGTGTCAACTCATTTGGGCATTGAGTCTGGGTGTTGCTTATCGGGGGATTACATATAGTGATTATACAAAAGGGAAGGTTGGGAGGCATCTATTGATAAAGACGTTTATAGCCGTACCAATAAAGTATTTGGCGTGAGCGTGAACTACAAGTTCTAAATTTCTAATCCTTTATATGTATAGAAAAGCCGTCTCGGACATGATGTTGAGACGGCTTTTTTGTTTTACTGTTCTATGTTAGTTTAGAAAGAATATTGTACCAGCATATTCAACCGGTTGGCGTGGCGGGTTGCGGAACTGAAATCAGTGCGCCATCCTCTCAAATATTCAACGCCGACTTGCAGATTGCTGCTTACATTCCAGAAAGCATTGGCTACCAGATATTGTCCTTTACGATAGGATTCGGGATTCTCACTTGGATATCCATTTTCAGAATAAAGTCTGGATAAACTATATGTACCGGATATAAAGATGCTCGGACAAAGGTTGTATTGCAGCCCTGCATACCATCCCAGCATTGGGAGAACCTGCATTTTTCCCTCATTATCAGGATCGGGAACGATATCTACGTTCAGATTACTTAAATCGTTCAGGTAAGATCCGATACCTTTTCCATAATTAAACTGTCCGAATGCCTGTAATTTCTTCGTAATATTGAAGGTTGTAGATGCTTGCAGACCGAAGCCGGTGGCGGAATAGGCTTTCTCATGTACATTACTTGAGTAGGTCATACTACGGACAATGGCACCTAATTTAACGTGACTGCTACTATTCCAGTTATACTGTACGGAAGTGGCAAAGTCCGGCATTCGTTGGGTGTTGATAGACAAGTCATTGTTGGCTGTACCGTCTACTGAAGGCATTTCCATAGAAACACCAAACTTCCAGTTTTTCAACTTATCACACATATAGCTTAATTGCGTAGTGCGGTAAAAGGCTGAACCGTTAGGCCCTGCAAAGTCGATAGTCGGAGGCAGTGCGGAGAGGTCCATGAACGAACCATAGCTGTACCCGATAGTGAAACCTAGGAATTGCGCGTAAGCGTTTTGTAATTCGAAGGTCTTTCCATCGCCACGGAAGTTTCCGGCAGTGTAAACTACGAAGTCTCCCAAATGTTTGGTACGTCCTACCAATTTGAGGAACAGGGTGGAAGTGGTGATGTCCATCTGGAATTGGTTCTTTGCAAAATTGCCGCTTCCGCGTTGTGGTATCAATGCCGGATAGAAATCTACATCATTAACGATACCGTTAAAATCATACTCTGCCGTTGCACGAACGTACCCTCCGATACCGAGGGCGAATTTCCCTTTCTGGTCAGTGAGCAGGAAGCGGGGAGCATTGGGGTCGTGAAAGCGCATCTGTGAACGGTCGTTCATGATTCGGATGATTTCATCTCCTGCTTTGTTCTTCGAGACAAACATGATCGAGTTGGGTTCTTCATCTTCGATGATTACCTTCTTTTGCGCATGGGCACAGAGGGGGAAAATTCCTATCCCCAGTAGCATAGCTACCATTTTAAAGCTTGTTTTCATTATGAGTTAAGTTTTAGGTGAATGCCCAATCAACAACTAAAAAAAGAAATGGTTGAGAGGGGCAAAGGAAAAATTGCCAAACTAATCGGAAGAATTGCTATTTATAATGATTCTAAAAAAGCGGATCTTTGTATCGTACTAATTTAGATAAAAGAAATACGACGATGGAAAAAGTAGATTTTACGAAAGGAATATTAGCGATACAACCGGATTTGCATCGCTTCGCATATAAATTGACGGCAGATCGCGAATCTGCCAATGATTTGGTTCAGGATTGTTTGTTGCAGGCATTAGATAATCAGGAGAAGTTTACGTATAGCAAAAATCTGAAAGGATGGATGTATACGCTAATGCGTAATATTTTCGTGAATAACTATCGTCGTACAGTTCGCGAAATGAACTTGATTGATGATAGTTACTCCATCAATCAACAACATCTGATAGAAGATGAGGATGCTGACAGATTCGAATTTACATACGATATGAAACAGTTGTATAAGGTGATACATTCCATACCGGAAGAGATGAAAGTGCCTTTTCAGATGTTTGTAGCTGGATTTAAATATAGAGAAATTGCCGAGAAATTAGGATTGCCGATGGGAACGGTGAAGAGCCGTTTGTTTTTCATCCGTAAACGGTTGAAAGAGGAATTGAAAGATTTCTCTTCCTGATGCGCCTTTTTAATTGAGTGATGTGTTTTAAGGTCAAAGTGATGAGCCTTCCTGTCAGAATACGACGCTGATGGGAAGGCTCTTTTTTATTGTCAATCCAGTATTTCCTGTACTCTGTGTTTAGCCTTTTGGACAGTTACTTGTGCGGTATGGGCTGCTTCTATAGCTTTTTCTTTCACTGTAGTCGTCTGAAAAGGATTGTTCATAGAGAGTTTTCATTTTTTTTTAGTCATCCTTTCTTTTTAGTTTTATAATTCAGTGTTTTGATGCTGTTGAGGTAGGCTTGTTCTACGGGTGAAAGCGTGCGTACTTCCCACTTGCGATATTCTGTTTCAGCTTTATCCATAGCTTGTTCATGACTTATCATACCGGCATCCATCAATAGAACTTCTCCCGTAGAAGACAGTATGGCATCCAGATGTTTGATGTAATCGTTCATGTACATTGGACGGTGCTTGATAGCTTGTACTTCGGCAAAATCAAAATATCCGGAGACAAGGTTGTTCAGCACTTTGAGTTCTTCTGCGCTCAAGTAGTTCTTGGCTATCTTTGCATCGCGCAATGTCGGATGGTCGCCTTTAAAGGAAGTTAGTCCCATCATGTGTTGGTCGGCATCGGCTCGTTCATAAATAACTTCTGCAGCTGTATGTCCGTGGGCTGCAAAGTGTAGCTTATTCTGAACAATCTTGAAGAATTCAATAGATTGTTTGGCGTGGGGATCGTAATCTACGGCAGTAGCATAGATATCAAGCACTTGTCTATACATCACCTTTTCAGACGATCGGATGTCACGGATGCGGTCGAGTAACTCTTTCCAATAATAGCCTCCTCCCATCTGCTTCAATCGTTCATCATCCATGGTAAAGCCTTTGATGATATATTCTTTAAGGCGTGCCGTTGCCCATTGACGGAAGTGTGTGGCTTGAATTGAATTTATTCGGTAGCCTAAAGATATTATCATATCAAGATTGTAGTGAGGAATTTCTCTTTCAACCATGCGCGCTCCTTCTTGTCGAACCTGTCGGATTTTCCGACAGGTTGATTCTTCAACAAGTTCACCATCTTCATAAATGTGCTTAATATGTTCTACCACATTTGTTCGAGATGTCTGGTAAAGGTCGGCCATTTGCTGTTGGGATAGCCATACGGTATCTTCGTCCATCTGCACTTCTATGTGTGTCTGCCCGTCTTCGCTTTGGTAGATGATGATATTGCTTTTATTTTCTTTTGCCATGATTTAGAGATATCGTTTTTTAAAATATAGTTTATAAGTTTAATCTTTGATACAAACATTAAGCTCTGTATTTGGCAAAGTTATGTCTTTTCAGTGAAATGTATGTCAATCATCAGATTTCTTTTGCTTTTTCATAGTTTTTCCTATACCTTTGCAGCGCAAAAGAATAAAAAGACATTTGATGCCGTGAATAGCGGTCGTGTATTCTAGAACACCACGTAAAAAACAGGAATTATGAAAGAAAAAGTATCTGTACCCTTTATGCTGCTGGGTATCCTTTTTAACGTTTGCCTTATTGCAGCCAATCTTCTTGAAACGAAAGTAATCCAGGTCGGTAGTTTGACCGTGACAGCCGGATTATTGGTTTTTCCTATTTCTTATATTATAAATGACTGTATCGCCGAGGTTTGGGGATTCAAGAAAGCGCGCCTTATCATTTGGAGTGGTTTTGCTATGAACTTCTTTGTGGTTGCTCTTGGGTTGATAGCTGTTGCTATTCCTGCTGCTCCTTTTTGGGAAGGTGAAGAGCATTTTGATTTTGTGTTCGGTATGGCTCCACGTATTGTGGCTGCCAGTCTGATGGCCTTTTTGGTAGGCTCGTTTCTCAATGCGTATGTGATGAGTAAAATGAAAGTAGCCAGTCAGGGACGTAACTTTTCAGCCCGTGCCATTTGGTCGACTGTGGTGGGTGAGACTGCCGATTCATTGATTTTCTTCCCGGTAGCTTTTGGAGGTGTCATTGCCTGGAAAGAACTGCTTATCATGATGGGGATTCAGATTGTACTGAAATCCTTGTATGAGGTGATGATCCTCCCGGTAACGATCCGTGTGGTGAAAGCAATCAAGAAAATAGACGGTAGCGATGTTTACGACACGGACATCTCTTATAACGTATTGAAAGTCAAAGATATTTAATATAGAATATGAATAGAGAAGCAGCATTGGTTGTGTTTAGTGGTGGGCAGGATTCTACCACTTGCTTGTTTTGGGCAAAACGCAATTTTAAGAAAGTATATGCTTTGAGTTTTCTGTATGGTCAGAAGCATCAGAAAGAAGTGGAACTTGCGCGGGAGATAGCCAGGAAAGCGGAAGTGGAATTTGATGTGATGGATGTTTCCTTTATCGGACAGTTAGGCCATAATTCATTGACCGATACCACCATGGTGATGGATCAGGAAAAGCCGGCAGATAGTGTTCCCAATACATTTGTTCCGGGACGTAACCTGTTCTTTTTGAGTATTGCGGCTGTGTATGCCCGTGAACGTGGTATTAATCATTTGGTAACGGGAGTTTCCCAAACGGATTTCAGCGGTTATCCCGATTGTAGGGATGCGTTTATCAAGTCTCTCAATGTGACTCTCAATTTGGCTATGGATGAACAGTTTGTGATTCATACTCCTTTGATGTGGATTGATAAAGCAGAGACATGGGCGTTGGCCGACGAATTGGGAGTACTGGAACTGATTCGTACCGAGACTTTGACATGCTATAATGGTGTTCAAGGAGATGGCTGCGGACATTGCCCGGCTTGTACGTTACGCCGGGAAGGATTGGAGAAGTATTTAAAAAGTAAGAATCAATAATATCTCTACGTAGAGATTAAAATGCATTTTTTTGCTGTCATCTGTCACATTGTTGTTGTTAAACGGTTGATTATAAAATAAATAGTTTGTGACAGCAAGTGGTGACAGCAACAAAATTTGATATTTTGCCGTCACATCTATTGTCACTGGTAAGTTTCAACTAATAGAAGATAGTAGCTTCTGCCTGGAATGTATTGGCTTAGTTTAGTTTCAGCAGCTTGAAACTAAAGTTCCAACGGTAGGAAACTAGAGTTTCAACGGTGGGAAACTAAAGTTTTTGTTACTTGAAACTATTAGTTCCAAGGCGTGAAACACTTGGTTCCTCGGTGTGAAACACTTTGTTTCCTTTAATGAAACTCTTTGTTTCAGGTAATGAAACAAACTGTAACAAGTAAGCTGCGGATAAAGCAACCGTGGGTTAAGAGTTGATGGTGATAGGTGATAGATGCGGTGATAGGTTGTAAAACGAATCTTTCACCACTGAAACATCGATGAATAGAGTGTTTAAGACTGGCCGGTGATAGGTGAAAGAGGAAATGTGTTTTTTTATCTAGAATAGGGGTTGTAGTTAACGAGTACAATGACAGAATTAAAAGACCAACTTTCTTTATTAGGAAGAAAGACCGAGTATAAGCAAGATTATGCTCCTGAAGTATTGGAAGCTTTTGATAATAAGCATCCTGAAAATGACTATTGGGTACGTTTTAACTGCCCGGAATTTACAAGTCTGTGTCCTATCACAGGGCAACCGGATTTTGCTGAAATACGTATCAGCTACATTCCTGATATAAAAATGGTAGAAAGTAAGAGTTTGAAACTCTATCTTTTCAGTTTCCGCAGTCATGGTGCTTTTCATGAGGACTGCGTAAATATCATTATGAAGGATCTTATAAAATTAATGAATCCCAAATATATTGAAGTAACAGGTATCTTTACTCCTCGTGGCGGTATTTCTATCTATCCATACGCCAATTACGGTCGTCCGGGAACAAAATTCGAGCAGATGGCGGAACATCGTTTGATGAATCGGGAGTAAATGAATCGGGAATAATAGTAAAGATATAAAAACTCATTAGCTAAAAATATCGAATATGACTCATCATGTGCCCGCTGATTTGCAAAGCTATGTTTGCCAAAGTATTATCCCTCAATATGCCAACTTTGATAAAGCGCATCAAATCGATCATGTAGAAAAGGTGATTGAGGAAAGTCTGAAATTAGCGATGCATTATGAAGTCGATTATTCGATGGTTTACATCATTGCTGCTTATCATGACTTGGGGTTGTATGAAGGACGTGAATTTCATCATATAGCCTCCGGTAAAGTTTTGTTAGCTGATGAAACTTTACGTCGTTGGTTTACCGAAGAACAACTGTTACAAATGAAAGAAGCGATAGAAGATCATCGGGCTTCCAACAAACAGGCTCCTAGAACAATCTATGGAATGATTGTTGCCGAGGCTGACCGAATTATAGATCCCGAAATAACTTTGCGTCGTACCGTTCAATATGGATTATCCCATTATCCGGAAATGGATAAAGAGGGGCAATATGCCCGCTTTCGGAGACATCTTACTGATAAATATGCAGAAGGAGGGTATCTGAAACTATGGATACCCCAATCGGATAATGCAGGTCGGTTGGCGGAACTTCGAAATTTGATTGCTAATGAGGACGAACTGATTAAGGTATTTGATAAGTTGTATTCAGATGAATTAGGATAGACTATCCTGATATTTTTTTACTTTTATATTTATCGGGTTGTAGTTTACAAAGAAACTATTTATTTCAGAGTAGCCAAAATAGGCTACTCCTTTTAACATTATATTGGAATACTTTATTCATGATGATACGGCCCTCCATTCAATATCGTCATTGCCCGATAAATCTGCTCCACGAATATTAACCGAATCATTTGATGAGAAAAAGTCATCTTCGACATTGAAATCTTTTCGTGTGCTGCCTGATACACTTTTTCTGAAAAGCCATAAGGGCCTCCGATAATAAAAACGAGCCGTTTATTCACCGTATTCATTTTCCGTTTCATATATTCGGCAAACTCAAGAGAGCGCATTTCTTTTCCGTGTTCATCGAGCAGCACCACGACGTCACCCGGTTGAAGAGCTTTCAGTATCAGTTCTCCTTCCTTTTCTTTCTGTACTTCCATTGAAAGACTCTTGGTGTTTTTCAGTTCGGGAATTACTTCCATATCAAAAGTGATATAGCGTTTGGTACGCTGGATATAGTCGTTGATGGCAGTGATATAGTGTTGTTCTACGGTTCGTCCTACGACGAGCAGGGTTGTTTTCATACGTCTACAATTCTGATTATTGCACAAAAATAGGCATTTTTTATGTTATTCTGCAATTAATGCTTACCTTTGCCT
>ERZ780228.441-NODE-441-length-38701-cov-7.186410_pt1 | contig 38701 bp, 46 predicted proteins | sample MGYA00511015_ERZ780228 | MGnify/ENA primary metagenome ERZ780228 (study PRJEB29588, sample SAMEA2161897) | human gut metagenome | biome: human gut; feature: human-associated habitat; material: faeces | place: Denmark | collected 2008/2010 ...
AACGCCTGCTTATAGCCAATCGCCTAGCGGCGGCAGCGGAAATGCCCAAAAGCTGGAAAATTCCGTAGCGAAAATAATTGAGCAGGAAAAGATTATTGCAGAGTGCTGCAATGAGCTGTGCGCCCAGCTGGCAGAAGTCCGGGCTTTAGTTGCGCTGCTGCCTATGGGACCCATGCGCCTTGTGATGCAAAGACGTTACCTGAACTATCAGAAGTGGGAACGTATAGCAGCAGAGCTTAACTATACATGGCAACATGTACATAAGCTTCATGCCAAAGGTTTAAACAGTATTCTTGAAAGATGCGATAGAATGCGAGGGTGAATCGGTGCTATAATGTATAATAGCGAAAGCGTGAGAGAAAAGAATAGCGAGAGCCGTTGGCCTATTGGTCGACGGCTTTTCTATTGTTCGCGTTTTGTGGACAGGGGGCCTAGGTTCTTCCGGAAAAATAAAAAGCCTGCGGGTCGGCGAACTCCCGGAAATTGTCTAGCTGTGAATTTAAAAAATCACATTTCCTTCCGCAGGTAAAAAATTGGACATGTCCAAAAGGCGCAAAATTTTTTCTTGACTTCCACTAATACGCAAAAATTTTTCGTCGACAATTTCATAGCCTGTTAGGAACGCAAAAAGCGGAAATTTAGCCTGGACAGCATTTCCGCTTTTGCCATTCTCAATTTCCGCACCGCCTAGGCTGCAAAATAGCCTAAAGCGGTGCATCTTATTACCAGATTTGTATTGCCTACAGTGGACAAACAGCGAAGGAGGTGATGTTCATGGCGAAAAAAATAGTACCAAGAGGCTCCGGCGCTGAGCTTGCACGCCTGCTGGGCATCACTGACAGGCGTGTGCGCCAGCTGGCAGACGAAGAAATACTTACCCGAGAGCCTGAAGGAGATTACCTTCTCCCCGAGGTTATCGCTGAATACTATGCCTATAAATACAAAACTGATGAATCCGTTGACCTGATGAAAGAAAAAGCTCTGCATGAAAAGGCCAAAAGAGAGCTGGCGGAAATCCAGCTGGCTCAAAAGCGGCGCGAGATGCACGATGCTGCAGATGTAGAGGCTGTCCTGACGGAAATACTAGTCAACTTCCGCAATCAGATACGCGGCATTCCGTCGAAGATGGCGCCGCTGCTTTTTGGAAAGAGCAAGCCGGAGATTGAAGAGCTGCTGAGCATGGAGGTTGAAGGACGTTTGGAAGAAATCAGGGATTATACACCGACCATGTTTGATGCTGTTGATGAGAAGGAGGGCGATTAGCATGTGTGCTCAGAAAACGGTATTGCTTTTACGCCGCATTTTTAACAATGGCCTTAAGCTGGCACCTAAAACTACAGTCAGCGAATGGGCGGATACTTACCGCATGCTGCCGCAGGAATCAGCAGAACCGGGCAGATGGCGTACAGACAGAGCACCTTATCAGCGTAGCATCATGGATGCCTTCACGGATAAGGGCGTGCATCGTGTTGTTGTCAAGAGCTGCTCGCAGGTGGGAAAGTCCGATATCATGAACAATGTCATTGGCCGCTTTGCGCAGCTTGACCCCTGCACCATGATGATGATTCAGCCTACGTTGAGCGACGGCGAGGATTTTTCCAAGAGCCGTATCACACCCATGATTGAAGCTACCAAAAGCCTGAAAAGCATTTTCCGTGAAAACAAAAGCCGCAATACCAGCAACACCATCATGAGCAAGTATTTTACCGGCGGCAGGCTGATTATAGCAGGTGCGAACGCCCCGAGTGGTCTTGCATCAAAGCCTATACGTATTTTGCTTTGCGACGAAGTGGACCGCTTCCCGGATAGTGCCGGCGTAGAAGGCGACCCTGTTGATTTGGCGGCGAAGAGAACCACCACCTACTTTAACAGGGTGATTGGCCTTTTCAGCACACCGACGATAAAAGGCACTAGCCGTATTGATGACGAGTATATGACCGGTACGCAGGAGGAATGGCAGCATCAGTGCCCGAATTGTGGCGAATTCCACCTTCTTACACACCGGCAGATGCTTGCCGACTTCGATAGCAGCGAGGAACATAACAAAAAGCATGTTGTCGTCAGATCAGTGAAATGGATTTGCCCTGATTGTGGCTTTGAATTCAGTGAGAATGATATGCGCAATGCTGCGCAGAAGTATGTAGCGCAAAACCCTGCAGCTTTTGCCACCGATACGCGCAGCTTCTTCGTGAATTGCTGGACAAGCCCCTGGATTAGCTGGAACGATGTCATGAAGGAATGGCTGGAGGCAGAAGGCGACCCGGAGCGTGAGAAGGTAATATATAATACCCGTTTCGGTGAATCTTACGAGCGTAAAGGCAATTTCGAGAGTGAGGATATCTTCATTAAGCGGCGCGAGGATTATGGCGCTGAGCTGCCGCAAGGCGTTCTGCTGCTGACGGCTGCGGTGGATACGCAGGATAACCGCCTGGAATATGAGGTTGCAGGCTGGGGGCATGGCGAAGAACGCTGGGGCATACGCAAGGGCGTTATCCTGGGCGTTCCCGACACTCCCGAGGTGTGGGAGCAATTAGATCGCGTCCTGGACAAAACCTATAAATTTGCCAATGGGCGAGGGCTGAAAATCGCTAGAACCTTTATAGACTGCGGCGGTCACTATACTGATTACGTATATGCCTACTGCTTTAAGAATCGTTTCCGTCAGCGCTTTGCTATCAAAGGCTCAAACATGGCCAACGAAGACCTTGTTGCCAAGATTGGCAAAAAGCAGATGCGTAACAGCTCCATTCCTTTGGTGTTCATCGGCACGGATACGGGCAAGCAGCAAATCATGGACCGTCTCAGCATTGAGGTTCAGGGAGCTAAGTATATGCATTTTCCACTAGACGATAAGCATCGGATGAAAAAATTCGTTGAAGCGCTGCAAGGTCTGCTGAAAACTGACGATAAGAGCCTGAGCAGTGATGCTGTCATAGAATCGTATGCCAATCGTGGCTATGATCGCATTTATTTTCGCGGTCTGATTTCCGAGGAGCTGGTGCCGCGTAAGAAAAACGGCGTAGTTGTTTTTCAGTGGACGAACATAGCCAAGGATAAGCGCAATGAGCCGCTGGACCTTGCTGTGTATAATCTTGCCTGCATGCGCAGCATTGCACCTAACTTTGAAAAGCTGGATGCTATGCTGGCGCAGGGCAACAATGGTGAAGCAGGTGGGGCAACGGCTCCTGCACCTGCTGCCAAGCCACAGAAACGCTATGGCTGCATTAAACGAGGAAGGAGAACAGAATGAGCAACGCATTGAACGAACGCTATCGCCAGTACCTGAAGGCGGAGCAGGCTATTTTGGTAACCGGTCAGAGCTACCGCATTGGCAATAGGCTGCTGACACGCGCTGACCTTAGCGCCATTCAGGCTGAAATAAATCGCCTGCGAGCCATGGGCGCAACCGAAGACGATAATGCGCCTGCATCTGAGGGATATAGGCGTGCAAAAAGAGTGCTTTTCCGTGATTAGCGCTCAAATCAAACAGGAGGCTACGAAATGAGTAAGAAACGAACACCCTACAATCGTAAGGCCAGACATCCTACTGGCCAGACCTTAACACAAGAGCGGCCCACTGGCATCATCCTTAGGCCCGTATTAAACACAGGCTACAGCAACGGTGGTGCCAGTGCCGAAAAACAAGCTATGCGTGGCTACTGGCCGATAAGGTCCAGCCCTAAAAGTGATGTTGACGTAAATCTGAACATCCTGCGCAACCGCAGCGCAGATATGGCCATCAACAGCCCTGTTGGCGCTGCTGCCATCAATCGCTACAGGACGCATGTTGTTGGCGCTGGCCTGGTGCCTTCACCTTGTCCGGATTATCGCTTGTTGGGCATGAGCCCGGAGGAAGCTGCTGAATGGCGCAGACACACTAAGGCAGAGTTTAATCTGTGGGCGCAGAGCGTAGAGTGTGACCTGTATTGCAAGCACAACTTTTACGATATGCAGGATGTTGCTTTTATCTCGTCTATTGTGGACGGAGATGCCTGGGCAGCGATTAAATACCGCAAGGCCTTGGGCGATAATCCTTATACCACCAAGATACAGCTTTTTGAAGCGAGCCGTGTCTGCAATCCAAATACCTATAGTCTTATTGGTGCGCTTAATGAGGTGGAGGTTCGTAACCCCAAGAATGGCAACAGAATTATTAACGGCGTTGAAATCAATACGGATGGTGCCGTTGTAGCCTATTGGGTTGCCGACCGGGTGCCCTATGACCCAACGGAAAACAGGAACATAAAATGGGTGCGCGTGGAAGCCTTCGGGCGCAAAACAGGTGCGCCTAACATCCTGCAAATCAGCCATGAGGAAAGACCGGAGCAGTACCGCGGCGTGCCGATTCTGGCGCCGGCTATTGAGGAATTGAAGCAGATGCACCGTTATAGCACAGCGGAGCTTACTGCTGCAATCATCAAAAGCTACTTCACTCTGTTCTTCAAAACGAAGGACGCAGGTGAAGGTCTTCCAAACGCTTTGCCGGAAGCCTTTGGTGAGAATGAAAAGGTTGCTTTTGACCAGTATACCTTTGAGCTGGGTGCCGGCACGATGAACGAGCTGCCGCCTGGCTATGAAGTACAGACTGTGGATGCAAATCGTAGCTTGTCCACATTTGAGGCCTTCGTTAATGCGCTGATTGCTCAGGTGGGCGCGGCGCTGGAAATTCCTTCAGAAGTGCTTTTGTCACGCTTCCAAAGCTCGTACAGTGCTGCACGCGGTGCCTTGCTGCAGTTTCAGGCTGTTGCCAAGAAGCGGCGCATCTGGTTCGCAAGGGATTTTTGTCAGCCGGTGTATGAGCGCTGGCTGGCTGAGGCGGTGGCTATTGGACGCATTCAAGCGCCTGGCTATTTTAGTGACCCGCTGCTGCGTAAGGCGTGGAGCCGCGCGTCCTGGTACGGTCCGACTATGGGCATGCTTGACCCGGTGAAAGAGGTTCAGGCAGCCAAGCTGCGTGTTGATTACGGCTTCAGCACCGGTGAACAGGAATCTGCTGAAATCACCGGCACGGAATACGAGGAAAACATTGCACAGCTGCAAGCTGAACATAAGCATTGGCAAGGCAATGGCCTCAATTATCCGCTTCATCAGAATGTAAAGACTGAGGAAGGAGGTGAAAACGATGGTGAAAAATAAACCATTTTGGGAGATTATCAACAAAGCATCCGAAAACACTGCTGAAATCCGTATTTATGGCGATATCGTCAGCGAAAAGCCTTGGTATGACAGCAGTGGCGATGTTTGCCCAATAGGCTTTGCTGATGCGTTGACTAAGCTGGAAGGTAAGCCGGTTTGCATCCGTATCAACAGCAACGGCGGCAATGTTTTCGCTGCACACGCCATTGCCAACCAGATAAAGTCTTACTCCGGTGATACCACTGTAATGATTGACGGTTTGGCGGCCAGTGCTGCGACGATTATTGCTATGGCCGGCAAAAAAATCCTTATGCCGGTCAACGCTATGATGATGATTCATGATCCAATGGTCTGCCTTGCAGAGCCTGCCAACGCTGAACAGCTGGGCAAGCTTATTGAAATGCTCAAGCCTGTCAAGGCTAGTATTGTGGCAGCTTATAAGGAGCGCTGCAAGCTCAGCGAAAAAGAATTGGAGACCATGATGAAAAACAGCACCTGGCTTACTGCTGAAGAATGCCTTGCCAATGGCTTCTGTGACCAGATTCAAGGTGAGGTTGAACCTGTTCTTGACGGCAATGTGCTTGTGGTCAACCATGTACGGCATCAGCTGAGCCAGGGAGATGCTGACTTAATTAAAAACAAAATCCACAAAAAGGAGGACAAAACGATGAATGAAAATCTTATGAATGCCGTAAACACTATTTTGAGTGCTATCGGGGTCAGAGCAAGTGAACAGACTAACAGTTCTGCTCCTGCGAACCAAACCACCGCTCCGGCTAATGAGGAGCAAATCCGCAATGAGGAAAGAAGCCGTCTGGCTGCGCTCAATGCTTTGGATGATGGCAGTGCTGGTGTGAAGGCTGTAATCAATATGGCCATCAAAGACGGCAAGACTGCTGATGAAATCAAAGAAACCATTGATGCTATTAAGGGTGCTCAGCCTGCAGCTCAGACTTCTGCAGCTCAAAGCTTTATGAATGATTTGATTGACGACCAGATGAAATCTGGCTCCGGTAATGTAACCGGTCAGCCTGCTAATGGCCTGACTGAAGCAGAGGAAGATGCCCTGCGCACCGAAAACATGGCTAAAACTCTGCAGAATATGTATGGAGGTAATAAATAATGGCATATGTAACCAGTGAAAAAAGCAATGTGGACCAGCTTATTGGCGGCACCGCTGTGGCTGCTCTTACCAAAAACATTACCCTTAAAGGCCTGAGCGCTGAAAAGGCGCTTAAAAGAGGCGCTGTGCTGGCTGTCAGTGAAGGCAAATACCAGATTGTTGATGCTGCATCCGCAACTCCGGCGCTGAAGGTAGCAAACGCTGTGCTGGCCGAAGATGTTGTTGTTGGCACCGGCGATGTAGTTGCTACTGTTTATATTAGCGGCATTTTCAATGCAGAGGAAATGTCTGTTGGCGCTGAATCTGATTCTGTGCAGGCACACGAGGAAGAGCTGCGTGCTGTTGGCATCTACCTGACTCATCTGCAATAAGGAGGAATAAACTATGGCATTTGATATCAATTCTACCCGTTCTTTGCTGGGCGTAATCAATCGTGCATATCCGCCCAATCCTTTGTTAGTAAACACCTTTTTCCCGAACGCAATTACTTATAGCTCCGAATATCTGGATGTGGATTTCAAAAAAGGCGGTCGCTCCATGGCACCTTTTGTTGTTCCGGGTTCTCAAGGTGTTAATATGCAGCGTGATGGCTTTGAAACCAAATCCTACAAGGCTCCGCTGATGAAGCCTAAGCGCGTATTGACCGCTGAACAACTGCAGAAGCGCCTGGCAGGCGAAAGCGTGTACAGTGGTCGCACTCCTCAACAACGCGCTGAAGAATATCGCGCTGAGGATATCAAGGAATTGACCGATATGTGCACCCGCACTGAGGAGTATATGGCTGCAAAGCTGCTGATTGATGGCAGCTACACCATTAACGGTTATGCTGATGACGGCAAAACCCAAAAGATTGACACTATCTCTTTTAACTTTACTCAAAAGCAAACCTTGTCCGGTACCGATACCTGGGATAAGGACACCTCTGATGCTTACGGTAACCTGCAGGAGGCTTCTAAAACCATTCGCCGCAATGCTGGCCTGACTCCGACTATCATGATGTGCTCCGAGGCTACCAGCAACCTGCTGTTGAACAACAAAAGCATTTATGACAAGCTGCTGATTCCGTCCCGCGACAATGCAGCGCTGATGTCTTTCGCACCTAAAATTCAAAGCCCTGAGGTTATGCGCTTTGGCCTGCTGGGTGCCTTAGGCCTGGAAATGTACACCTACGAGGGCGGTTATATCAACAACGAAGGCGTATTTACTCCGTACCTGCCTGATGATTACGTTATTATCGGTGTTGCTGGTCGTGGCAAGCGCTTGTATGGCGCCGTTACCCAAATGGAGGAAGATAAGCAGTTCCACACCTATGAAGGCCGTTATGTACCTAAGGTTACTATGAACATCGAGAATGACTACTGCTCCATTGCTATGCAGAGCCGTTGCCTTGTCGTTCCTGAATCCGTAGATGACTGGTATGTTATCAAGGTTAAATAAGGAGGCAGCTTATGTATATCCTCGTTAAGAAATTCTCTCTGCGTCATAATAACGTAGTTTATGCAGCGGGCAGTGTTGTCGAGCTGCCAGACAACGTTGCTAAAAAACTGTATGATGATGCTCCGGAAGAGTTTGAAATCATTGGTGAGCCTGAGGCGGAAGCTACTGTTCCGGAAGAGGTTGAAATCATTAGCAAAACTGAGGCTGTAAAGCCTGCTTCTGGCAAAAAGAGTAAAAAGCAGTCTGCTTCTAAATCTATTTCTAAAGAGTCTGCGTGTGATGATGAAGACGCGCTGCCGGCGGTAGATGAAGCTGCTACCGTACAATGAAAGCGCTGAGCTTTAAAGAGCAGATAGCCGCAGATAATGCGGCTGTCTTTCTCAATGATATGGAGTTTGCGGAGCTGCATGATTTGAACGGTACGGAATGCAAGGCGATTGTGCAGGATATCTCCGTGGCGCAGTCGCTTTCTATCCAAGCCGGTAAGGATGACTATTATCCCGGTCTTTATGGCAGCCAGCTGCAGGTTAACTGCCTGAAGGCTGATTTACCGGAGGTGCCGGTGTATGGCATGCGATTTTATCTGGATGAAAAAATGTATGAGGTTGAAAGTGTAGGCGACGATATGGGAATTTTAACAATTCAGCTGGTGGCGAATGACCGATGATTAGCATTGATGCTAAAAATATTGAGTATGCAAAGCAAATGTTGGGCAAAGCACCTAAAGAGATTAGCCTTGCAGCCGTAAACGCTATCAATCGTACAATTACAAAGATAAAAACGCAGACTTCCAAATCTATCCGTAAAAACTATCTGGTAAGCGCTAAGAATATTAAAGGGACACTGAATATTAAGCGTGCATCACGCTCTAAACTGCGTGGCGTTCTTGCTTCACAAGGCAGCCCTTTGCTTTTGACAGCGTTTCGGGTACGGGCCAACAAGCGTGGACCGGTAAAGGTACAAGTACGAAAGCAAAGCGGCGCTAAGGCTGTGCCAGGCTTATTCCTCGGCATATCACGCAAAGGTTACACAGGCGCAATGCAACGCGCCCAACGCAAAGCACGCTATCCCTTGCGTATTCCTTATGGTCCTAGCGTACCGCAGATGTTTGGTGCTGAAAATGTTATTGGCGAGCTTACTCCATTGGCAGAAGCTACGCTGAATGAACGTTTTCTGCATGAGGTAGAATATCGTTTTTCAAAAATGAAGTAAGGAGCTTTTATGACTACAGTTGAATTGATGGATAATCTGGCTGATTATTTACGGTCTGTTATTGTTGATTACAGTACACAGCAGCCATCCGGCAAGCGCAATATTAAGGTATATGCCGGCTATCCTCCGGCACGCATGAATGCTGATGAACAGGCATCGTTTATTTATGCTCTTGTTACCGCTGCGCAGGATACTGCAGACGGCGATATGAGTACAGCAACGGTAGAAATTGGTTTCAGTATTTACGATGACAGTGAATATGATGATTGGCGCAGCCTCTATAACATTATGGAGCATGTGCGCCAGCATCTTTTAAAACATCGTTTTATAGCTGACAGACATCGTCTGCTGTTTCCTGTGAAAATTGAAGTGCCGGAAGCACAGCCTGCACCGCAGTGGCAGGGTAAAATTACTGCAATTTATACTATTGGTCAACCTTATGAGGAGGACATATATTATGGCGAAGAATAAGAAAACAGATAAGCTGATTTATATCGGCCCTAACCTGAGCCGCGGAAGATTACTGCAGTATCAGGTATTCATTGGCGGTTTGCCTGAGCATTTAGATGCAGAATTCAATGAGTTCCCTCAATTGGAGAAGTTGTTTGTTTCAGTAGAACAGCTTAACAGAGCGCTTGAGGAAGTTCAACAAACAGGTACTCCGCTGAATAAGTATTATAAACAAGCTATGGAGGTGTAAAACATGGCATATAAACATGGTGTGTATACCAGTGAGGTTCCGACTAGCGTTGTGCCTGCTGTAAACACTACTGCCGGTCTGCCGGTTGTATTCGGTACCGCTCCGGTACATTTGGTGAGTGAGCGCGCTCAGAGCAACAAACCAATTTTGTGCTATAGTTACGCTGAGGCAGTACAACAGTTGGGCTACAGTAAAGATTGGGCAAAATACACTCTCTGCGAGGTAATGTATAGCCAATTCGCATTGTATAATCGCGGTCCGGTGGTTTTTGTAAACGTATTGGATCCCAAAACCCATAAGAAGAGTACTAGCTCCCAAAATGTTACAGTGACAAACAAAGTTGCAAAAGTAGATGCTCCGGTTCTGCTTGACACTTTGAAGATTAAAGCGTCTACGGCTGGGTCTGCATTGATTGCCGGCAGCGACTATGAAGCTGCTTATGATGACGATGGCGTATTGGTTATTACGTTACTTGATGATGGCACTGCAACTGCTGCAAGTAATTTAACACTTACTTATGATGAGATTGATGCTGCAGCAGTAGATGCAGATGATATCATTGGCGGCATCAATGTGAGCGATGGTTCTGTCAAAGGTTTGGAATGTCTTAACAAAGTATTCCCGATTACCGGCCTTGTGCCTGGCATTGTATTGGCTCCCGGTTGGAGTGAAACTCCGACAGTAGCTGCCGTGATGAAAGCCAAAGCCGGTAACATCAACAGCCATTTCAAGGCGATTACTCTCAATGACGTACCGACCGACGCAGTAAAAAAATATACTGATGTCAAGGCGTGGATGAACCAGAACAGCTATAACGATACTTCTCAAGTAGTCTGCTGGCCTATGGTTAAGATGGGCGATGATGTTTATCATATGTCCACGCATGTACTTGGCGTTATGGCCCAGGTTGACAGCGCTAACGATGACATTCCTTACGAATCTCCGTCCAATAAAAGCATGCAGATTAATGGCTGCTGCTTGAAAGATGGTACTGAAGTAGTGTTAGGACCTGATGAAGCCGGGTACCTCAACGGACAGGGCGTTGTCACCGCGCTTAATTTTATCGGGGGCTGGAAATGTTGGGGCAATCGTACCGCCTGCTATCCGTCTAACACTGACCCTAAAGATGCCTTTATCTGTATTCGCAGAATGTTTAACTGGCATGCGCAGACTTTCATTCAAACTTATTGGGCAAAGGTAGATAAGCCGATTAACAAACGCCTGATTCAAACAGTTCTGGATAGCGAAAATATGCGTTTAAACGGTCTTACCGGACAAGGTGTCATTTTGGGCGGGCGTGTTGAATTTCGTGATGATGAAAATCCCGTTACAAATCTTATGGACGGCATCATTAAATTCCACACCTATCTTACGCCGCCTGCTCCGGCACGTGAGATTGAAAACGTGCTCGAATATGATCCTGCTTATTTTGAAACGCTGTTCAGTTAATTGGGAGGTGAGATAGATGGCAAATGTACCTGAGAAACTGATTAACTTTAAAGTTTACCAAGATGGTAACGATTTGGTGGGTATTGCTGACGTGAAGCTTCCATCTTTAGATGCTATGACCGAAACCGTTAAAGGTGCAGGTATTGCAGGCGAGTTTGACAGCCCGGTGCTGGGGCACTTTGGCAGCATGGAAACAGTGCTGAACTGGCGCACGCTGGAGAAGCGTAACATTATGCTGGCAATGCAGACCGGCGTAAATCTCGACCTGCGTGGGGCGCAGCAGATTTATGACAGTGCTAGCGGCAAGTATAAGGTTGGCAACGTAAAATGCGTTGTGCGCGGTGTACCGAAGAAAACGGAGCTGGGCAAGCTGGATGTTGGCGCGACTACTGGTACTGCGAACACCATTGAAACAGCTTACCTAAAAGTTACCATTGATGGCGAAACTGTTCTGGAGTTGGATAAGTTCAACTACATCTGTAACATTGGTGGAGTTGATTATATGGCTGATGTTCGCGAAGCCTTAGGTATGGTGTAAAATAAAAAAGCCTCCAGTTGCATGCTGGGGGCTGAATTATAATAGTTTGGAGGAATGAAAGATGCAAGTTGTTAAATTGAATAATCCTATTATGGTTAATGGCGAAGAAGTTAAGGAAGTTAAATTAGATTTTGAAGCTATCCGCGGTAAAGATTTAATTGTAGCTGAAAAGGAAGTGCGCAAAATGGGCGACACAACTCCGTCTGTGTTTCTGTCCATGGATTTTCAGGCGTTGGTAGCGGCTAAACTGATCGGCGTACCTGTAGAGGATGTTTTGGACATGCCTTCGGCTGATTTTAAGAATTTGGTACTGCCTGTGGCAAATTTTTTGCTGGGCTAGGAGTTGAAAACTCTAAGCCCCTAAAAGAGTTAGCTGTAAGCTTGGCAATGGCAACATTTACGTCTGTCGAATTTTATTTAAACCTAGGCTTACTTGAAGCGTTGGAAATTGCGAAAATAGTAAATAAAAAGTCCGCTCAGGCGTGAGCGGATAAAAAAGCAGTTCTAATATCAATCATGGCAATCACCATTCTGTTTATCAACTCTGCGATAATATGTAGATGTTGTGCCATCTGGGTTGACTCGGGTGAATTTTTTTAATTTAGGAATGCTTTTCTTGTAATTAATATGCATTTCTATCATTGCATGTATTGCAACGACAATCATAAATAATATTCCTAATACCATACCGAAGAAATAAATCATAAAAATCACCTCTAAATATATTATATACTTCTTACGAAAGGGGTTCAAGGCTGATGAAAGAATTTACATTTGGCTTTAAATTAGCCGCAGTATTGAGCAACAGTTTTTCTACATCGTTTCAGCAGGCTCAAAGAAATATATCTAATACAAAACAAGAATTAAAGAATTATCAAGCAGCTTGGAAGGGTGTATACAAAGCTCAAAAACAAGGTATACTTTCAGCAGAATCGGCTGCCAATGCATATGAAAGATTATTGGGCAAGTTTCAAAAACTTCCAGCATTACAAGAAAAATATGCTAAGTTGGCAACCAGTTCCATTCAATCTTGGGCACATTTTGATTTAGCTAAAATATGGATAAATTCGTTAGTTCAAATATCAGATAAAGCAATAGCCTTTGAAAGTTCTATGGCTGACGTAAAAAAGGTTGTTGATTTTAAAACTCCGCAACAGTTCAAACAAATGAGTAAAGATGTGTTGGAACTGTCAACAAGAATTCCAATGGCTGTTGATGGACTTGCTAATATAGTTGCAGCTGGTGGACAGGCAGGAATAGCTCAAGAAGACTTATTAAAGTTTGCTGAAGCTGCTGCTAAAATGGGCGTAGCCTTTGATATTACTGCTGAGCAGGCCGGTGATATGATGGCCAAATGGCGTACAGCTTTTAAAATGAATCAGGACGAGGTTATTACTCTGGCTGATAAGATTAACTATTTAGGTAATACGACAGCTGCGTCTGCTCCATTAATATCTGATGTAGTTACTCGTATTGGTCCATTAGGAAGTATTGGTGGTGTAGCATCAAGCGAAATAGCTGCTTTAGGTGCAAGTATGGTTGGCTCAGGTATCCAAAGCGAGGTTGCTGCAACTGGTATTAAGAATTTGATTTTAGCTATGGTTAGTGGAGAAAGCGCTACCAAGTCGCAAGCTGAAGCTTTTGCACAAATTGGATTAAATGCTACTGATATGGCCTCCGCTATGCAAAATGATGCTAAAGGGGCAATATTAACTGTATTAAAGGCTATCGAGCAATTAGCACCAGAAAAAAGAACGGCAGTAATGGCTGACCTGTTTGGTAAGGAAAGTCTTAGTGCAATTGGACCTTTGCTTTCAAACCTTAGTGGGCTAGAGTCTAATTTTGCTAAAGTAGGCGACAGTTCAAAGTATGCTGATAGTATGGAACAAGAGTTTTCTGCAAGAAGCCAAACTACTGCAAATAGTATGCAACTTATGAAAAATCGTATAGATAAAGCGCAAATCCAAATGACGTCAGGTTTATTACCGGTGATAGCTATGGGAAGTGAATATTTAGGTAAATTTGCGACAACTATAGGAGATGTTACTGAAAAATATCCTGGATTAACAGGAGGGATTATAGCTTTAGGCTTAGGATTGGGTGGAATGTACATTACAGTTAGCCTTGCTACTGCTGCTTTTAATACGGCTAAAGCTGCTATTGCTGGGTATGAACTAATTACTAAATCAGCGAAAAATTCTACTATTCTTTATAATATACATGCAAAAGCTATGGCGTTTTCTACCAAGTTGGCTGCTGGTGCTCAATGGCTTTTGAATGCATCTCTATGGGGTTGTCCAATTCTAGTAATAGCTGGAGCTTTTGCAGCGGCAGGATATATTATTTACAAAGATTGGGATAAAATAAAACAGTTTTTTGTCAACCTTTGGGACAGTCCGACAGCTAGAACGATTATGTTTATTACAGGTCCAATCGGCTGGGCGATTGCTGCTGGAACTGCGCTTATTGCCAACTAACTGGGACATCGTCAAGCAGTGGTTTATAACATTGTGGGACAATCCTTCTTTAGCAATACAGCAGTTTGTTAATGGTATAAAAGACAAGTTTTCTGATGCATTCTCTTGGGTACAGGAAAAATGGCAGGCCATCAGCGATTTTATCTCTAAGCCAATCTTCGGCAAGGTCAATATAACTGCACAAGGAAGCAGTGGTAGTGACGTTGCACACAACGCTTCCGGCGGCATCTATGGCAAGGGCGCCTTTCTGACAACCTTTGCTGAGGACAGTGGCGAGTCCGCTATCCCACATACTCCTAATGCGCGGAACATCGGCCTGCTGGCGGAAACAAACCGCATTATGGGCAATCCGTTGGGCGGTGGTGCCAATATTACTGCTACGTTTGCACCAAACATTACAATTCAAGGCGGTGGCGACGAAGGTAAAATCCGCGAGGTGTTGGAGTTGGAGATGGCAAAGTTTAAGAAGATGCTGCAGGACTTGCAGAACCAACAGAGGAGGGTAAGCTATGCGTAAGACTTACACAACTACTCAGGGCGACATGTGGGACTTGATTGCCAAGCGCTTGTATAATGGCGAAGCATCGCTAAACGTCCTGCTGGAAGCAAATCAGCAATACGCTGACATTGTTGTTTTTCCGGCAGGAATTGTGTTGGAAGTGCCGGAGTATACTGCACCGGTAACATCGATGCTGCCACCATGGAGACGTTAAAATGTTTAAGATGAATGCAAGGCGATGCCTGGTAATCATTAAATACAATGACAAGGATATTAGCGCAGACCTGCAGCAATATCTGAAGAATGTAAGCTACACTGATAACATGTCTGGTGAAGCAGATGATCTGCAGCTTACACTGGAGGATAAAGCTGGGCTATGGCAATCAGCATGGATGCCGGAAAAGGGTGCAACACTGGACGTTAGCGTAAAGCTGATTAACTGGCAGAGCATCGGTGAGCAGGTTGTACGTTTTGGTTTGTTTGAGATTGATGAAATCACCAGCAGCGGAATGCCTAGCGAGGTGCAAATCAAGGCGGTGAGTGTGCCGGATAATAACAACCTTCGCGGCGCAGAGCGTACACGCAGCTGGGAGAAGGCTGAGCTGAAACGCATTGCTAATGATATTGTAACGGAGGCAGGCTTGACGCTGTATTACGATGTTAAAGAGTATAATCCTGTTATAGATAGGGCAGAGCAGACGGAACAGTCTGACCTGTCCTTTTTATATAAGCTGTGTGCTGACCATGGCCTGGCTCTCAAAATCTGCGATAAGCAAGTGGTAATTTTTGACGAAGCAGATTATGAAGCGGCTGAGGCTGTGGCGCTGGTGCCGAAGCCAAAAGGCAGTTTTTCTGCCGGCAGCCTCAAGGTGTTGGATATGCTGAAGAGCTACAGCCTGCGCAGCAAGGTGCGCGATGTGTATAAGTCCTGCCACGTTAAGTACCAGGACAGCAGCACTAAGCAAAAAATTGAGGCGACATTTGCTGCTCCTGATAAAAAGATAGGCAAAACGCTGGAAGTCAATGAGCAGGTCGCCAGTATTGCGGATGCAGAGCGTCTTGCAAAGAAGAAGCTTCGGAAAAAGAACAGCGATGAGGTTACCGGTAGCTTCAGCTTTTTAGGTAATCCGGAGCTGGCAGCTGCTGTGAATATTCAGCTTAGCGGTTTTGGTGCTTTCGATGGCAAGTATATTATTACTAAGGCACAGCATGATATTAGCAGCGGTTATACAACAAGTATTGATGTGAGGAGATGTTTGGATGGATATTAACCAGATAAAAAACCTGATTCGCATTGGTACAGTATCGGCGGTCAATGGCGAATCGTGCAGCGCTCGCGTGGCGTTTGAGGATAAGGACAATATGGTGAGCGCTGAACTACCAATTATAACTATAGGCAGCAAGCAGACGAAAGCCTATTGGCTGCCTGAGGTTGGAACTCAGGTCTTGTGTATCTTTCAGCCAAATGCGAGTGGCAGCGGCATTAGCAAAGGTTTTGTTATTGGAGCTTTTTACAGCACGCAGAATACGCCTGTGGAGAGTAATGCGGACGTGCGTAGCATCACGTTTGCCGATGGCAGCTTTATCAGGTATCAAAATGGGAATATCGAGATTAATGCCACGGGGAACGTAATTATTAAAGGTGCTAACATTTTGCTGAACTGAAGGAGGTGATTACCATGCCAAAGGCAACACGCTTAGGTGACAATGACACTGGCCACGATGCCTGCGCACCTACAGCTCTTGTTATAGCAAGCACTGATGTTATCATTAATGGCAAAGGCGCTGGCCGTGTTGGTGACAGCTACGCACCGCATGGGTGTGTAGCGCATCCCACGCACAGCGGAGTGATTGCCAGCGGCAGCGTAACCGTTTTTATTAACGGGCGAGCTGCTGGCCGAATAGGGGATGCCGTCAGCTGTGGCGGTAGGGTAGCGGTGGGGAGCAGCAATGTATTGATTGGAGGTTGATATTATGCTTGTAGGTTTTATGGCGGATATACCATTTATTGTATCTAGCCATTATATTCGTACATTCGATGATTATGCTCGTGGTACTGGTGGACGCTGGGCGCAGCATGACATTATCGGCGATAAGCCGGTGCTTGAGTTTATCGGTCCGGACGTAGAGAAGATTAGCTTTACGATGCAGCTGCGCGCTGATCAGGGAGTGAATCCGGCTAAAGAGCTTGAAAAACTGCGGAAGATACGCGACACAGGTAAATACTTTCCTTTGGTTATCGGTGGTAAATTAATCACAGATAATATGTGGGTTATCGAAAGCCTGGATGAAAGCGTTTCCTTTTGGGGCAAGTTTGGCAACATTATGAGTGCTAAAGTAAGTGTGACACTTAAAGAATACGCAGGAGGCTTGAAAGTATTATGATTTACGATGTTTTAGCTCAGCCAGTGCAAGGTATTGATTTTGCACCAGCATCAGAAGTTGCGGAAATCTTGCAAAATCTGCGTACAATAATTACTACCACAAAATATTCTGTGCCGCTCGACCGCAATTTTGGCATTGATGCTGATATGCTCGACCTGCCAATCAATGTAGCGCAGGCAAAGCTGCAGTCTGAGATGATTACGGCCATCAAAAAATATGAGCCGCGTGTGGAGATAACATCAATCAGTTTTACCGGCACGGAAGACGGCGTGCTGGCCCCGAAAGTGCAGGTGAGAATAAAAGATGACAATGAGTAAATTAGATAACCTGGCCGATATCGTGTTTGTAGATGCTGATGCCGATGAGGTTGAGAGCTATGTGATTGGCAGATACGAGGCCATTACCGGCAGGACACTGGCCAAAGGCGACCCGGTAAGGCTGTTTCTGTTGACAATCGCAGCGCTCATCGTGCTGCTGCTTAACAAAATAAATGAGACCGGCAAGCAGAACCTGCTCAGATACGCTACCGGCGACAATCTGGACCATCTGGGAGCGCTGGTAGGCGTTGAGCGCATCCCGGCAAAGGCTGCCGTGACTACCATGCGCATCAGGCTGTCTGCTAAGCTGCAGACAGCAACAATCATCCCTGCCGGTACACGTTTTACGGCAGGCGATAATGTGTTTTTTGCATTAGATGCCCCGTTGGTTATTGATGCGGGTACAACCAGTGCTGACAGCAGCGCAACCTGCCTGACAAAAGGCGAGCTGGGTAACGGCTATGTGGCTGGCCAGCTCAAGACGCTGGTCGATCCGGTGCCCTATGTAGATAGCGTGGCCAACATCACTACATCCGAGGGTGGCGCTGAGGTACAGTCTGACGACAGCTATCGTGAGGATATCCGCCTTGCACCGGAAAACTTTAGCACGGCCGGCCCCGAGGGTGCTTATATCTACCATGCCAAGAGGGCATCAACAAAGATTGCTGACGTCACTGTTTGGTCGCCTGAAGCAGGTAAGGTAGAGGTAAGGCCGCTGCTGGCTGGCGGGGAACTGCCTGGTGATGAGATGCTGCAGCGTGTCAAGGCTACCCTGGACGATAAAAAGGTACGGCCGCTGACTGATAATATCAGCGTGCTGGTGCCCGAAAAGGTTGACTATACGATCAGCCTGACCTACTACATCGCCAGCGACAACAAGACGCAGGCAACGGCAATCCAAAACGCCGTCAATGCGGCCGTTGACGATTACGTCCTGTGGCAAAAGTCAAAGCTGGGGCGCGACATCAATCCGTCTGAGCTTATCGTGAGGGTGATGGCTGCAGGTGCAAAACGCGTGGCCGTGACCGCCCCTGCGTTTAAGGTGACGACCGATACCCAGGTGGCCATCTGCAGCACAAAGACAGTAACGCTGGGAGGGATAGAGGATGCTTGAGCTTAAGGATAATGCCCTGCAACACATCCTACCAAGCTCCATCAGCGGTGATGCGACGGTCAAGGACATCGTGCAGGCCATCTCCGGCAGGCTGGCGCAGCTGGGTGAGCAGGCTGAGCTTGTCCTGATCCTGCCGCGCCTCAAAAAGCTGCCGGAAGAAATCGTAGATGAACTTGCGTGGCAGTATCACGTGGATTTTTATGACGTGACAGCCGGCCTAACAAAAAAGCGCGAGCTTGTCCGCAAAGCTATTGCTCGCCACCGTTACAAAGGCACACCGGCTGCCGTCGAAGAAGTCTGCTCAGCGGCCTTTGACTCAGCTGAGGTGCTGGAGTGGTACGATTATGGCGGCGAGCTCTACCACTTCAGGGTGCGCATGGTGCAGGAGTCAATCCCGGACGAGGCTGTCATGGCTGAGATGGTCAAGGCGGTCAACAGCGCCAAAAACGTCAGGAGCTGGCTGGATGGCCTGACATTTTATTATCAGCCAAAAGGTACGGTATATGTCGCTGGCGCAGTCTGCCAGCATAAAAAAATATTTTTCCAGATATAAGGAGGTGAGCGGATATGTTTTGCATAGATTACGACGGGCCGCACAAAAACAGGATAACGCTGACGCGTGGCGACAGCGCCACGCTGAAGCTCAAGCTGTATGACGCGCAGAACAAGCCCGTACTGCTGACCGATGCTGACAGGGCTGTGCTGACGATCAAACAGGATATCGATAGCCCTGACGTTGTGCTGCAGCTGGAGGCCAAAGAAAAACAATTTGATTTTGCTCCTGCAGATACGGCTGACCTTGACTGCGGCCGATACTGCTATGACGTCCAGGTGACCTTATCTGACAAGGACGTCTATACGGTAATCCCGCCCTCCGATTTTATCCTGGCTAAAGGGGTGACCTGATATGCGTGACGGCGAATTTGCTCATAAAGCCGGCCTTTTCGGGCGCCTTGAAAAAACGAAGGATGTCCGCGGCTATATAGGCTGCGGAATCAAAAAAGTCAATGAGCGCCTGCCGGAAGAGGAATATAAGGGCTCCTATGAGGCTGTATCCAGGCCGTTTAAGGAAAGCTATCTGGAAACAAAAAACAAACGCCTTAAAAATAACATACATGTCAAAGAGATACCCTATTATGAGACGAGCAATCTTTCTGACGGCGTTACCGTGTACATCGGCAGCAACGTCGAGGTTGAATAAATTGGAGGTAGCCTAAATGTCAAATTGGGGCAAGCCGGTATTGACCAAGCAGGGCCTTAAGCTGCAGGCCAAGGTCGACGCCGGAAATGCAATGCAGCTTACAAAATGCAGGTTGGGCAGCGGTATGATTGGCAGCGGCCAGCAGCTGGAGGATTTGACCGAGCTGGTGGCGCCGGTACAGACGCTGCCGATTGCCAGCGTGACCTACTCAGACGACAGCCACGCATGTATCATATCGGCCGTTACTGATAACAGCACTGTCACGACCGGCTATTATCTGAGGGAGTTTGGCATATACGCCAAAGATCCGGACGATGGCGAGATTTTGTACGCTGTGGCAAGTGACTCTGAGCCGGATTTCATTCCAGCAAAGGGGACATCGACTGTCATCAGTCAAGAAATCGGCGTGGCGCTGACGTTTGCCAACGCAGCAAACGTGACAGCGGCCGTCAACACATCTGCCACGGCCACCATCAGCTATGTAAACACCTATGTTACCAATGCAGTCGCGGATTTAAAGGATATGACAGGTGCATCCCCTGCGCAGGGCGGCATCCATGGGCTTGTGCCGGCACCGGGCCGCGGTATTACGAAAAACCGCTTTTTGCAGGCCGACGGAACGTGGGCCTTTGTCAACGATATGACCGGCGCTTCGGTCGGGGCCGCAGGTGCAAGCGGTCTTGTCCCAGCACCTACTGCGGGTAGCAACACACGTTATCTGCGCAGCGATGGCGCATGGGAATCTATCACCACTATGTCCGGTGCGACGGCTACCGTCAACGGCGCCGCAGGCCTCGTGCCGGCACCTACGGCAGGCAGCAGCATCAGATATCTGTGTGCTGACGGAACCTGGAAAGAGGTTGACCTGGACAGCGCCAAAACCAAACTTGTGATGTACTCGTGAGGTGGCGGATATGCGATATAAGATAATGGTCAAGGGCGCTGCATACAAGGCAGCCAGAACAGCAAAATTGTACACCGCTCAGATATACCGCGCCGTCAGCATAAAGCTGATAATTACGCTCCCGGACGGCACTCCGCTGAGCGGCCAGACCGTCAACATTAACGGCACGAACATGACTACCGGGACAGACGGGCAGGTTATCCTGACCGGCGACATGGGGCTGACCGCAAAGCTCCATATTGTCTACAGCACCACATACACCGCTGACGTTGATGTTACCTATGTAGCCAATGCCTCGTATACCGTGGCGCTAGAAGAGCACGTCACCGCTGGCAGCGTAACCATAAGCGAGTGGGCGTTTAGCAGCACCAGCAGCTACGCCAAAAAGCCGTATACACTGGTCGTTCCGCCGGTTGTAACCGTTGTCAAGATGAGCGGTTCGAAACGCAACTCTGGCATAAAAGTAAAAGCAGGTTACGTCGGCACGAACGGAGAGGCGATAGCGCATGGCGACGTTGAGATAGCGTATCTGTCATCCTACGGCGGTAACTCATTTGAAAAATACGTCGGTGTCACGCCGGGCGAGACCTACACGATATATGGCCGTAACGTAGCTGCTGGCGCGACAATCGAGTGGTCGGACGAAATCAACACCCATGCCGTTGACGTAACGATTTAAAGGAGGTAAAAAATGGCTCAGTCAACAACAAATCTCGGGAAGATACACGTCTTTCCGTCGGAAACATTATATAATCAATTTAAAGACATCATTGCTGATAACGATTTAGCGTTATTAAAAGATGATGGCGCATATATCGTAGCAGCCTTGTTAGAACAGAACGGCTATGTAAAATTCTCAAACGGGCTAATTCTGCAGTGGGGAGTTAGCACAACATCTTTTCCACTATCCGTTTCTGAGGTCTATTCCATAAACGCAAGCAAAAAGGATACTGGCGCAAATTCGGTTCCTGATGTGCAGAACTACAGCAGTACAGGGTTTGCTTATTATGGGCCATCACCATACGCATGGTTTGCAGTATGCAAAGCTTAGCAGTGGGGATATTGCGAAAGTACAGGCACAGTACAGAAGCATTCTTTTGTGCTCCCCTTTGCTAAAGAGTGCTGGCATTGCTCGGTTATCCCTTGGAAAACACCAAACAGCGGTTATTGCTCTGTCGCTTATACAGTAAGCAAAGCCGAATTTGAAAGCTATTACTATCAAGCAACGAGGACTGTATCTAATTGTTATATTGCAATAGGTGTTTAGCAGTGGGGATATGTCAGCCATAATAATGTCCGTTCCGACACCCCTAAAGTTGCGGTTTTCCCTATATCGTTTACCAAAACAATTTACACGATTAGTACGCAACTACATATGACTAATGTAAGGTCTGATCTAGGCACAGACCCGTATATCGTTAGTTACTCCAATAATCAAATGTCTATACTTTTCAATATCGAAAGCTCAGGTGTGATTATGGATGGCGCGTGGTGGTTAGTCATTGGCCGATAATTTATACGCCTATTGCTATGTAATTATATGTGCTTTGCGGATACTCTATAGCAAAACCGTTTGTTGTTAAATTGCTAACACATACCCTGTTTTTGCTCATGTTACCGCTATCACCAGAAGCTTGTAGCTGCGGCACAACGGTAAGGCATTTTGATGCAAATCTTAATGGAAATGTAATCGGCGATGGCTGGTTAGTTCCCCACTGCACTACATGCCGACAGCTATCCAACGAGCGGTATCATTTGCGCCCCAGCCTGATGCTGTTGCTGCCGTAAATGAGCTGCGTGTGACAGCCTGTAATGACAACGGCTTCTGCCAGTATGACGAGCCCTCTCGGAGTACATATGTCGCTACTACCGCTAAGCAGCGCGCCGGGAATGTAAGTGGGAACGATGTTGCGTAACCGTTTTGTGTAGCAGTTCCCCACTGCTATTTTGCTACCAGAAACCAATAAACTGGTTCGCGATCGCTAACAGCTTGAAATGATTTAGTGGTTATTTTCGTAGGCCATGGGCTATAGCGGAATGTTGTTGCTCTTGTTGTTAATAATAAGCACAGCACCCGTGAAACAGGGATAGGATAAGTGACATCTTCTGATGGCGATGTTGTAGCTCCCCACTGCTAATAACCAACAGCAATATAACGCGCAGTATCATCGGCACGCCAATTAGATTGCGTCCTTGCGACAAAGGAGCTGCACGTAATGGATTGAGCTACTACGGGGTAACTCCACGCTTGATTTGTATAGATAGCGGTTATCGATATCGTAAAGCAGGACGATGGAAAAGCCACTGGAAACGCTATTGCCGTTTTTTCTGCATTGATTAATCCCCACTGCTCATACGCTCCAAGCAAACCAATCAACACGGACATCGCTAGCTGTTAACCCACCGTATCGATGCAGTATCATATTTGACGTTGTTGCATACGTGTTAATGCTTGCGGTAAATAGTTGCGTAGATGATACGGAGTTTTTGGCTTGATTAATTGCTGTTATAACGCTTGGAATTTTGGAAAATTTAACTGGGAATGTAACAGGTTGGCCATCGTCAGGGAAGGCAGGAGCATTAATAACTCCCCACTGCTAAACGCCTATAGCATAATACCAACCTGCCGATGGTGCATTCGTGATATCGGCATAAAATATGGCTGATGTTTTATTTACATCCCAAGCACTAGATGCAACAGCACGGCTACTACCAATGTTTGCTGTTACAGCAACAGCAAAGCACCTAGTCGCAAAAGCTAAGGGGAATGTTTGTGAAACGCCATTGCCCTTAACAACTCCCCACTGCTTATATACCTATAAACAGGCCAAAAGTGTCCGCCTTATAGTCGACACCATAATTCATGTCGTGGGCAATAAATTTAGCTGTTGTAATTGTACAGCGGTCAGCAGGAATACTTGCAGATGCAATAAAGCTAAGGCATTTAGTTGTGAAGCTTATCGGGAATATAAATTCGCCTTCTCTGCCTGTTGTGCAAGTGATAATTCCCCACTGCTTATACGCCGATGGATAACCAATACCCACGTTCAAAAGATTTGTATGCGTTGTCAGGGGCTGCTACGGCAAAATTAAACCCGTTTAGCATAACATGCTCTGCGTATAAATCTAAAGTTGATGTGTCAGAGGCCGAATGAAAAGCAGTTAAGCAAAATATTTGAGTTGAATAAGCGACTGGAAAGTTAACTGTCACATCATATGACGTTACAACTCCCAACTGCTATTTTCCTAATGCCAACCACCGAAATGGTCCCCTCTCCCATGTATAGACCGCGAAAGATTGTAAGGTTATGTTTTGGATGGATATGCCTGCGCTAGTAGCGCCACCAGAGCTACCCCAGTCCGAGCCATTGCAATTAACGATGTAGCAGGATTGGCTAAATGTTACCGGGAATAACACGTTATTGTTCCCAGTAACTCCCCACTGCACAGAAAGGCTCATAACGAATTATTTTAAACCTACGCTTATCATTCTAAATCATTAAAAAAATCGCCCACAGGCAAAATCTGTGAGCGTAGAAAGGAAAAAACATGAACGATAAAAGAGTAAATCAATATCTTATCCTGCCGGAAAACGGACAGAGAAAAGATACTAAATTAGCTGTAGAGCACAGCGAAGAGCAAATTGCTGAGCTGCTTAAACAAGGCTATGTCATCGTAGGTAACGATGATTTTAACAAGCTCATTGGCAACGGTGACGGCGAATATCTTATCGCTGATGACGGCTTGGTTTATCCAAAGCCAGCACCTACCGATGCAGAGCTGCTGGCTGTTGCAAAGCCTGCCAAAATCGCAGAGCTTAAAGCTGAGCGCGATACTAGAGAGGTTGAGCCGATTACCTACAACGGAAACAGCTATGACTACGATGACAAGGCAAGGGAGCGTATCAACGCTGCCATCATTGCCTTAGACGTACAGGGAGCTGATGCATCCATTGATTGGACTACGGCAGATAACGCCGATGTCAAGGTAAAAGCCAACGATTTGCGTATGGTAATCGTCATGATTGCACAACGCTCAAACGCCCTACACGTGGCGTATAGAGCCGCTAAGGACAAGGTAGAGGCTGCGACAACTGTTGCTGAGGTTGATGCTGTTACCTTAAACATCTAAAACAGCTCAAAACCTTGCTGTTACGGCGTTTGTGGCACATCAGGCCGATGTCGGCCAACGTGTAACACGTTAGCAACAGTAATCCCTCGATGCAGCAAGGACTGGCAGCGTCGGTGCCAACCGATTAAGTAACACGTTAGCAACACAGCGTCTTTAGTAATTTTGGCACTTTTTCTAAAAGACATCTGACGTCTTTGGCAAAAATGGCTGATTTTACCAAAGTCATAGCATATCAATAGCTTTTTTGAGCTCATGCAGCGATTTGTGTGTATATACACCCTTGGTTACGCCCTGGCTGGCGTGGCCTAAGATACGCTTGACGGCCGTCTCGTTAGCTCCGGCGTTGTCGAGCATCGTGGCACAGGTATGGCGGCACTCATGCGGCGTATGGTGGCAGTTAGCCGCGTCCATAACATTATCAAAGCGCGTCCTAAAGCGATGATAGGACAGAGCAGCGCCATTATCTACCGTGATGAGCGTTTTGCCTGGCTTATCCATCCAATCCTTAAAATAGGGCAGTGCCTTGCGGCTTATCGGTACAGCCCTGTTGCGGCCGGCCTCAGTCTTGCTTTCACGGACGATAAAGTAACGCTGCTTGAGCTTGACGTCACTTTTCTGTATCGCCAAAAACTCGCCCGGTCGTACGCCGCTGTAACACATCATCACGATGCACATCGCCCAGCGCGCCAGCTCAGCATCACTGTTGGCCAGCTTTTTAACACGATTGAGCTGGCGGGTGATAAACGGCTTTTTGGGATATTTGGTAACCTTTTTGTCTATGTCAATGTAGCAGGTTATATCAGCTGCTGCCGGTATGATCTTATACTTTACGGCGTACTCGTACATGAGGTGCATCAGCTGGCGGCATTTTTTCTGCGAAGCATAGCCGATATTGCGACGGCTCATGTCACGGATTACGCCTTGCAGGTCGGATATCTCCAATTTTGCAAACGGGCGTGTGTGCAGCTCATGGCAATGCTTAAAGGCAGCCTTATAGTTGTTGGCCGTTGAGTTTGCTATCTTAGGGTAGCGCTCAGCAGCCATCAGCCGATATACCTCAGCAAAGGTTATCGTGGCCGGGGCAAACAGTGACGGGTTTTTGTTGTAGTCGACCAAAAACGCTAAAGCGTCCTCATACGTGGCGTATTGGCCGATTATCTTCTGGCGGCCGTCGATATACTTGCGGACGATGTAGGGGCGGCGTCTGTTGCCGCTGTAGCAGGCTATTGAGCCAAATCCATTAGGTAATTTCATTTTTTTTATCATCTCCTATACAGTTAAGCATAGGACAGAAAGAGAGGTAATTTTTATGGCAAACAAAAATATTTCTAAGGTCGTTTATGGCGGCAAAACATTGATTGACTTGACGGCCGATACCGTCACTGCTGACAAGCTGCTCAGCACCTATACCGCGCATAACAAGAGCGGCGCTCTCATCACCGGTACCTGCACATTTGATGCAGACACCAGCGATGCTACCGCGGCCGTAGCTGAGATTCTGGCAGGCAAGACCGCTTACGTCAACGGCAACAAGCTGACCGGCACAATGAAAAACAACGGCGCTGTCACCGGCACCATCAGCACAAAGGACGAGTCCTACACCATCCCCATCGGTTACCATGACGGCTCCGGCAAGGTGGCCATCAGCGCCACTGAGCAGGCAAAGCTCATCGCTACCAACATCCGCTCCGGCGTCAAGATTTTGGGCGTAACTGGTACAATGAGCGGCACCGAGGGGGCTAAGGCGCAGGCTAAGACGGCTACACCTAAGACCATCGCGCAGACCATTCTGCCGGACAGCACCGGCGGCTACAACTATCTGTCTCAGGTCACCGTCGAGGCTATCCCGTACAACGAGAGCGAGAATCCACAGGGCGGCCTGACCGTTACCATAGGCTGAGGAGGCTAACCCATGGCAGTGAACAAAGTTATATACGATGGTGCGACGCTGGTAGACCTTACCGGCGACACCGTCACTGCCGATAACCTTGCGGCAGGAGTCAAGGCGACAGGCGCGGACGGTAAGCCGATTGTAGGCCTGCTGCCTAAAGTCACGATTGACAGCCAGCTCAGTGCCAGCAGCACAAACCCGTTGCAAAATAAGGCTATCAAGGCTGAGCTTGATAAAAAGATGGCCAAAACCGATAAAATTTATGAGGCTGACCTTGAGTGGGGCGGCAGAAATATAAGTAATGGTTTTAGCCCCATTGATGCATCCATGGTGCCGCAGCTTGGTGCGAATCGTTTCGCGTTTGGCAGGGCGGCAGGCATTACAGTTGAGTTTTCGCGAGATGCTGGCGCAACATGGGTGGATTATGGGTTGACGGATGCCCAAAAAACTGAGCTTTTTTGTACCAGCCGCCCGTGCACAATCGGCAGAACTAGTACAACAGGCCTTACAGCAGATTGTCTGCTGCGGGTAACCATCAACCCAAAGACGTTTGGCCTGTATACCACGCTTAATAAATTTGTGCTCTATATAACCGATAATGGGTGCCGCGGTTGTTATTGCACTATCGACGCGTCGCTAAAATCCAAGCCGGAAAACTTTATAAAATTTGCAGATAAAGTTACACTACTCGGTTGGTCTGGCTACAACATCATAAACATCACCCCGCTTACAACCTATGGTAACAGCGAAAATTCGCAATATGATATCATCCGATTTACATTTGGCTGCAAAGAGATTAATACCAACTATGGCGGATTGACAATTAACCGTATCATGGGATTTGGCGGCGCTGGCTGGACTACTCCCAGCAATATGGCTGACAATGGACATCTATATACATGGGATTGGATGCAGAGCGCATATTTCCCGGCAAATGTTAAGGCGACGACATTTATCGGTAATGTCAACGGAGATGTTAACGGCCTTTGCTCGAAAGCTCAAAGCTTGGTGTTGTCTACAGGTACGGCGAATGCCGACCGACCTGTAATTTTCCAGGATAACGCCAACAGCACAACTGAGTTGTTGGCTAATCAGTGCTCAAAATTTAAATACAACCCGGCAACCGACAATCTGACTGTCGGGAAAATTAACGGCTACACCATCGGCGCCTCCGTCCCTGCCAACGCTAAATTTACGGATACAGTCTACACTCATCCGTCAACACATCCTGCCAGCATGATTACAGGGTTGTCGACTGTGGCGACAAGCGGTAGCTATAATGATTTGAGCGACAAACCGACCATACCCACCAAGGTGTCAGCCCTGCAAAACGATGCCGGATATCTGACACAGCATCAGTCGCTTGCTGCCTACGTCAAGAGCAGTGAGCTTAAAGCCGTTGCCAAGACGGGCAGTTATAACGATTTGACCAACAAACCTACTATTCCAGCGGCTGTCATTGTGGATGATACGTTGGATGCTGACAGTACAAATGCCATCCAAAACAAGGTTGTGTATAATCTGGGGTATAAATTTTTTAACAGGCTCAGCGCATTGGCAGACGTCGCACGTACAGGCAGTTACAGTGACCTTACAGGTACACCCGGCAACGCGACGGCCACTACGGCGGGGCTTATGAGTGCTGCGGATAAGGCCAAATTGGACAAGGTCGACGCTGATGTAGGTGGCGTAAAACTTATTATCTATAGTTAATCGAGGTGTTACATGTTTGAGTCAACGATACAAACAATAATCAATATTATTGCTGGCGCTGTTATCTCTTATATTTTTGCTCTATACCGTGCCAAAAAGAGAGAGAACGACGCCTTGAGGGCAGGCGTACAGGCGCTGCTGAGGGACAGAATCATCCAGGCCTACAACCACTACGTCTGTGAGAAAGGCTGGGTGCCCATTTATGCCAAAGAAAGCATCGACGCCTGCTACAAGAGTTATGAGGCGCTGGGGGACAATGGCGTGATTGACAGCCTGATGGAGCAGCTAAATGAGCTGCCGAACTATAATCTCAATGGAGGAAAAAATGCGTAAATTACTTAATATGCTTAAAAAGGACGACAATGCCTACAGCGTAGGCAGAATCTGTGCTGTGGTAGGCTTTGTCGTGTGGGTGCTGGTGACTTTGTGGCTGGCATTTTTTGCAAAAACCTGGGGCAATTATGAGAGCTGCACCCTTGGTATGGTGGCGTTGCTCTTGGTACAGCTGGGCAACAAGGCTATCGAGACGAGAGCTTTTAGAATTGCTAAAGACGATTAAAAAAGTATACTTTCAATTTTTTAGGGATTATCGTAAGTACACTTTAAAATTTAAAAAACGGCCAGCGAACACCCGAAAACGGTATGATTTATACCCTTTTACGCTGTTCGCTGGGAAAGGAGCTGATTAATTTATGAGAGTATTTTTAAACCCCGGACATCATCCGGGCATCGACCCCGGCGCTGTCAATCGTGGCTATGGCGTTACCGAGGCTGATATAGCGCGTGATGTAGGCGCGTTGGTAGGCAGCTATCTGACGGCCTCCGGCTGCGAGGTCAAGACCGTACAGAGCAACAACCTTGCCGGCGAGGACCCAGATTATAGCAACGTATGCCTCAGCGCCAACACATGGCCTGCTGATATTTTTGTAAGCTTGCATTGTAACGCTGCTACTCCTGCAGCACAGGGTACCGAGGTGCTCGTATATGACAAATGGAGCCCTGCCGATACGCTGGCAGGCTGTATCCTACGTCAAATCACTGGCAGCTTAGGCACAGTAGACAGAGGCGTCAAGGCTCGTCCCGGTCTCATTGTCCTTAACAGCACTCACATGCCTGCTGTCCTGGTCGAGATGGGCTTTATCACAAATGATGCGGATTGCCGGATGCTGATTAACCAGCAGGACGAGCTGGCGCGTACCATCGCGCGCGGAGTTACTGATTACATCACGGAGAGGGGAGAGTGACATGCATGGCGAGCGCGAGGTTAAGGTTATCGGTTACGCTCTGCTTATCGCTGGCCTTGTATGCCTTGCCGATCTGCTGCTCAGCGGCGGATGCGGGCAATACAAACAGACCGGTAGCACCAGCGGGGTACGTGCTGCTACCGACGGAACAATGGCAGACATTAAGCAACAACAGCAGGCTGTTACAAGCCAAATTGATGCTGCTCGAAGACGAATTAATGATGCTGGACAAGCCGTCGAGCGAGCTGATGGAGCAATTAGCAATAGCGAAGCAGCAGTTAAGCGTCAGCAAAACAGCATTAAGCGATGCCAACAGCTCGCTAAAGAATGCAGAGAGCTTGCTGCAGCAAACGCAGCAATCATATCAAGCATTGGAGCGCCAGCTGGAAGCGGAACGGACAGAGCAGACTATGCAAAATAAAAAAGCCTATCGCAAAGGCTGGCTTAATGGCTTTTGCATAGGCTTCGGTTCTGGAGTTGCTGTGGCTTTATTTAAATAGTTGTTCTTGTGCTATATATAATAGGAAGAAAAGTGCTACTTCTAGGGTTATATTGCGAAACCATAATCCGCAGCAGCGGAGAGAAGTCTGTCAAATTCCATGAGGATCACTCCTTAGTGCTTTTTACGCCAGAACTTGGACGTTACGATTGACCACACGAGCTTCAACAGCTTGTACCAAGTCACCGCCGAGGGTGTTGAAAACGTTGGCTGCGACGATTTTTTGCATTGCTGCGTCGGTTTCGGATTTGGTGAGGTTTTCTTTGGGGTTGGAGATGGTGATGATTTTGGTGCTGCCTGCAGCGTTTTTAAAGACGAGTTGTAAAGATTTTTCCATGGGTTATTGCTCCTTTGTGTCATAATGATAAAAATTCGGTAGAAGATAGCCTCTCCTTGGGGAGAGGTGCCGAGCTTGTCGAGGCGGAGAGGGGTTTCGACTAACGTAAAAAGTGCAAACCCCTCTCAGTCACCCTGACGGGTGACAGCTCCCCCCGAGGGGAGCCTTTTTTTACGCCTCCGCCAGCTCACTCTTCTCGGTCAGCTCAATATCCTTATAAGGCTTCTCCATCAAGCCGCCGAGGGCAGTGCCTGCCTCGTATACCTTGTCCAGTGCAGCGTCAGTCTTGATGCCGTTGAAGTTTTTCGCCTTATACTTGGTAGTGCCGTCGGCACCGGTGCCATCCTCAACGTTGATTACCAGAGTACGTTTCAAAATTTCCTGATTGATTTCTGCCATAGATTAAAACTCCTTTCGATGATGAAAAAAATGATGGGTAGATGATTTGCAGCATTTACGCCGCCAGTAGCTCAGGCTGCTCCACTTCCACTTCATGCGGTTTCAGCAGCTTATCTCTAAGCATACTGTGCAAATACGCCAAAGCTTTTTTTCGCAGCAGCACGCCTCCCGGGCGCAGGGCCCTCGTTTCCGGCATGCCTTTGAGCATGTACAAATCCCAGCGCATATCGGGATCACCTTGACCGGGACCGTATTGGTCGCGACTGGCTGCTTCGGCATGCGTCAGAACTGTATCATTATTGATTTCCAGTTCCAGCTCATGACACAGGATAGCGACTACAATCGCCATCTGTTCCACTTGAAGTTCAGTCGGTGGATATGCGCCAAACACAGGATTGCATTTGTAGGCAAGGATTGCATCCTTAGCGCAACAGAGAGTGACGCCAATGGAGCGACTGTTGCGACGCCAGGTGTGCGACTTATATTCGCGCAGCATATTGCAGGTGAGATAAAGTTCGCCCTGCTCGCCGATGTTGATGTGGTAATCATCAAAGACCTGGTCGTAGGTTCCTGCCGTCCAATGCAGATAGATGTGAGTGATACCGCCTTTGGCATTTCTAGCCAAGATTCGCAGCTGTTCATGATTAATTCTGCGGGGATTTGTTACAAGCATATATTAAAAAGCTCCTTTGTATTTTTGCTCCCTTGCGCTTACTTGCATATCCGGATTCTGCTTTCGGCAAGAGGCGGGAGTGTGTTGTTTTTGCCTCTCACTTATACAATGGGCCTAAAATGACAAAAGCGGACAGCTTAAGAAAAAATTTTTTGATAATATTTTAAAAATCTTCGTCTTTGGGATTTTCTTACGTGCAAATAAAAGTGGCTGAGAAAGTTTTTAAAAATTATTGCGTTCGCTTGTCCGCTTTGAGCAAAAATGCCCCATTGTATAAGTGAATCTTCTTTTTTCTCACTTTCTTTTTAATATTTTTCTTTCGGTCTTTATTTCTTCTGCGGTGATAAAAACTACTAGCGTAAGCTAGTAGTAACCTTGTTCTAAATAATACTACCTAAAGGATAGACGTAAAGTACGGTAGAAGCAGAGCGTAAACAAAAGGCGCTCTACCTATACTGCGGTAGAACGCCTCTGATGTTAATCCAATATTTGCTTTAGTTTGTGTAATGCTTTTGCATGATAACGACGTATACTGCGTTCGCTGCAGCCTAATTTTATTGCTGTCTGCTCCTGCGTAAGCCTTGCTTCATAGCAATAGCGTAAAACAATTTGCTCCTTGTCGGTAAGTCTTGTCATAGCCTGTTTGAGTGCCATGTTAAAGGTTGGTGCGTCTAGGGGAGAATAGCCCAGATATTCCAAGGCTTTTTCCAAGGATGTTTCTTTACTGCAATAGTTCTGCCTGCAGGCTGTATGCATAAGCTCATAGCGCAAATGACATTGAATAAGTCCCGGCAGATGTACAAAATCATTACCGTTATATTTTTTTATAAATTGCAAAAAGATAACCCAGGCAGTGTTGACCGCATCCTCGCCTAAAATATCGAAGATGCTTGGGTAATGACTTTCCTTGAGTATAAGCGGCTTAAAGGTTTCGCAAAGCGATTCGATAGCCTTTTCGTCTGCTGCTTGTGCAGCAAGAATCAGCTCCTTTAGTTCTTTCGGAGTGTAACGCTTCGCATTATGGATTTTGTTTGGTTGATTGGTTATTTTCGCCAGTTCCTTTCTGTGGCGGTTCGTTGACCGCGTATAGCAGAATTCTGTGTTGTACTGCATCAAGTCTTGATGTGGCTATTGTATCACAGAAAATTGGAAAGATTCATAAATGTATCAGATATGCTACATATACGTTTTCGCTGCTCTTTTTGTAATACGCTGTTAGCAAAATAGTGATATTTTGAGGTGACAGTATGCTAAAAAGACGCAGAACTTTTCAGGCGCAGGAGATTGGGGAGCTTGATTTTTCCGAGGAGCTTTTGGAGTTGGGAGTGCTGATAGGCTCGTACCGCACGGCTCGGGGAATTAAACAGGAGGATATGGCGAAGCTGTTGGGGATGTCACGCATTACGCTGAGCAGGATTGAAAACAGTTGGCTGCCTTTGACTATGGAGAATTTTTTTAAGATGGCTGCTATTTTTGAGGTGCGACCGGAGTATTTGCTGCAGGAGCTGGCGCGGGTGACGCAAAGGAAGTGGAGCAGGAAGGGGGAGGATTGAGGAAAAGTTGCATTGTCAGAACAAGTTGCGTAAGAATTAACTGAAAATGCGTGACGCTTTAATTTTTTTGTGCTAAAATTAAATAATGGACATTCAACTCCCCCCCGGGGACATTTTTCGGGTGGTAGTTAAAATAAACTTTCCAACCTCCGGGGCTGGGGAAATTTGATGCAAATTTTCTCAGCCTTGGAGGTTTTTTATGTGCGAAGAAAAACAAGCGTCTGCTGATGTGCAGGAAACAGCTTTAGCAGAATTAGACAAAAATATATTGCTTATCCTGCTTAAAGAACGTAGCACAGGAAAGAACATCCTTTGGGCGACAGACGATTACAAGGATCTTGGCATTGGCTTTGCAGCGGATGATGAAATTACCTTACCGGCGATTACCGGTGCTCATGGCAATTTGATTAAACCGCGTGCCCTTAAAAGCAAGGAAGAGCAGGGAGCACGCACCCGCAATATGGCAGAAGTGTTCACCCCTTTATGGATTTGCAACAAGCAGAATAATCTTGCGGATAATGCCTGGTTTGGACGTGAAAACGTCTTTAATACCGAAAACGGGACTGATTGGCAGGCGACTGAGGGCAAAATTGCTTTTCCAAGTGAAGATGGTGAAGATGGCTGGAGAGCTTACATTGCCAGCAAGCGCTTGGAAATTACCTGCGGTGAAGCGCCGTATCTTGCCAGCCGTTACGATACCATGACGGGCGAAATAGTGCCTTTGGCAAAACGTATTGGCTTGCTGGACAGAAAGCTGCGTGTTATTAACGAGCGTACACGCAACCTTAAGGACAGGGAAAGAGCCAAAAAACGTTGGCTGGAGCTGGCAACACTGGCGGTGCGCAGTATTTATGGCTTTGAATGGGCCGGTGACAACATTTTGCTGGCAAGGGAAAACTTGCTTTTTACTGTTGCCGATTATTACGCTGCCAAGTTTGGCGATGCTTTGGACATGGAAATGCTGGAGCACTTTGCGGAAATAATTTCGTGGAATATTTGGCAGATGGATGGCTTGAAGGCAGTTGTCCCCAATAGTTGCCATGATTATAAAAAAGAACGGCAGGCGGTAACGCCTAATCTGTTTGCGGCAAAGGACTTCAGCGCACGCACCTTAAAGCGCAGTGTGAGCCCCTGCGATGTAGATGAGGATGAGCGCCAAAAGTGCCAAGGCTGTTTGAAGGATAACATTGATTTGCATAACGGTATTTATTGCAGAATTAAGAATTGGTCTACAGGCAAGGTTTTATTGTTTAAGGATATGCTGGACGGTGAAGGGAGCGAGGGTGTTATGAGTAAGGATTTTAAGTTTGATGTGGTTATTGGCAATCCGCCGTATCAAGTTAGTGACGGTGGTAATAAAGCAAGCTCAAAACCGGTTTATCAACACTTTGTTAAATCAGCAATTGAAATTCAGCCTAAATGTATTTCAATGATTATGCCAGCTAGATGGTTTACTGGTGGTAAAGGCTTAGATGAATTCAGAGAATCCATGATCAGCGATAAACGAATTTCTTGCTTGCATGATTACATGAATGCAGTAGAATGTTTTGGGAATGGTGTGGAAATAAAGGGTGGTGTATGTTATTTTATTTGGGAAAAGAATAATACTGCTCCTTGCGCTGTTTTTACACATCATACAGATGGAAAAATTTCTAAAACAAACCGCTATTTAAAAATTGGTGATAATGATATTTTTATAAGATATGACGAAGCTATATCAATTCTTGATAAGGTACAATCAAAAAAAGAAAAGTTGTTTTCAGAACTTGTAAGTTCAAGAAAACCTTTTGGCTTGCCAACCAATGTACAAGTACATGAAAATTATGAAGATGATGATATCATACTTTATGTACAAGGTAAGGTAGGATATTACTCAAGGTCTCAAATAATAAGAAATGATGAATGGATTGAACAAAATAAAATCTATATGACTAAAGCATATAATGCAGGTGATGATTTTCCACATCAAATATTGAATAGACCTTTGCTTGGTATAAAAGGGACAGCTTGTTCGGAAACCTATTTGGTTATAGGACCATTTAAAGATGAAGAAGAATCAAATAATGTTATTTCATATATAAAAACGAAGTTTTTCAGATTTTTAGTATCTTTGAGGAAAATATCACAAGATGCTACGGCGAAAGTATATCAGTTTGTTCCTGTACAAGACTTCTCTCACCCTTGGACAGATGAAATGCTTTATAAAAAGTATAATCTGACTGATGAGGAAATTGCGTTTATCGATAGCATGATTAAACCAATGGAATAGAGGTGGAGGAAAATGCAAATTAACATCAATCCCTACGCAAACATAGTCCCCAAAATCTACGCCTATACCACTCCCGAAATCGCCCGTCACAACGGTTGGACGAAGATTGGTTACACCGAGCAGCCTTCCGTGAAAAAGCGTATCGAACAGCAGACCAAAACAGCAGACGTGCGCTTTAACATCGAATGGCAGCAGGAAGCACGCTATACAGACGGCAGCGGCGAATATTTTACAGACCACAATTTCCACGATTATCTGGAACGCTTTGAAGACATCAAGCGTGAGCCTAACACAGAATGGTTTAATGTCGATGGTCCTACGTCCCAACAACTGCTGTGGAAGTTTGCTGCCCGTAGTTATGCGCACGTACAGGCTAAGAATAAGCTTACCTACATCCTGCGCCGCGAACAGCAGCAGGCAGTAGACGCAACGTATGCCTACTACCAAAAATGCCTGCAGAGCGGCGAAAGGGAAAAAGCAGAATTTTTGTGGAACGCCAAACCGCGCTTTGGCAAAACACTGACAAGCTATGACTTCATGCGCAAAATGGACGCACGCATGGTGCTTATCGTCACCAATCGTCCGGCAATCGCCAATTCCTGGTTTGACGACTTTGAAAAATTCATCGCCTGGCAAACAGATTACCGTTTCGTCAGCACCACCGATTCCCTCAAAGAAAGAGCAACGCTCACACGAGAGCAATTTTTGGACGCACAACTTGAGGCCGAAGATAAAAACCAAGAGCTGCGCATGGTAGCTTTTTTGAGCCTGCAGGATTTAAAAGGCTCGGTTTACTTTGGCGGTGATATTAAAAAACTCAGATGGATTGCGGAAAATAACTGGGATTTGCTCATCATCGACGAAGCGCATGAGGGTGTAGATACTCACAAAACAGATAAAGCCTTTGACAAAATCAACCGCAAATTTGCGCTGCACCTTTCGGGTACACCGTTCAAAGCAGTAGCTATGGGAAAATTTGCCCAAGAGCAGATTTTTAACTGGACCTTCAGCGATGAGCAGGAAGCAAAGGATAATTGGCATGAGGAAACACTCAATCCCTATGCCTGCATGCCGCGCATGAACATGTACACCTATCAGATGTCGCAGATTGCCATTGACAAGGTAAATCGCGGTATAGATTTGTCCGACGATGATAAAACAGAATTTGCCTTCGATTTGAACGAATTCTTCAAGACAAACGAACGTGGTCAGTTTATCCATAAAAACGAAGTAAAAAAATTCTTGGATGCCTTGGTAGAGCAGGAAAAATTCCCCTTTTCTACACCGGAACTGCGTAAGGAACTGGCACACACCTTCTGGCTTTTGGAACGTGTAGACAGTGCCAAAGCGTTGGCCAAAATGCTCAAAGAGCACCCTATATTTGAAAACTATGAAATAGTGCTGGCAGCAGGCGACGGCAGACTTGAAGAAGACGACGCAACCAAAAGCAAGAGCAGCTTTGACAAGGTGCGTGAAGCTATCAAAAGCCACGACAAAACTATCACCTTAAGCGTAGGCCAGCTTACAACAGGCGTCACCATTCCCGAATGGACAGCAGTTTTCATGCTCAGCAACATGAAAAGCCCTGCGGAATATATTCAGGCTGCCTTCAGAGCGCAGAACCCATTTAAATTTGAAAAGGACGGCAAGCTCTACCAAAAAGAAAACGCTTATATCTTTGACTTTGCACCTGAGCGCACCTTGATGATCTTTGACGAATTTGCCAACAGCCTTTATTCCGGAACCTCCGGAGGCGGTGGTACAAAGAGTGAGCGCGAAGCAAACATCAAGCGCCTGCTGAACTTCTTTGCCGTTTTTGCTGAAGATCAGGACGGTAAAATGGAGCAGGTAGACGCAGCCAAGGTACTGACAATTCCGCTGAAAATCAAAACCGAAGAAGTAATCCGCCGTGGCTTTATGAGTAATATGCTCTTTAGTAACATTGGTGTTGTCTTTAACGCACCGAAAGAAGTAGTCGAGATTCTGAACAAAATGGAACCTGTCAAAGAGCAGGGAAGCCGCAAAGAAAAGCTGGACCATGAAGAGCTGCAGGAAGTTCCGGTTGACGAAAACGGTAATATTGAAATACCGCAGGAAACTGTAGTCAACCAAACCAATGCCATATTCGGTGAAAAAATTTATGAAGAAGTGCCTGTAAAACCGTTGGAGCCGTATAAGGAAGTTGGCGATGACACTAAACCGGAAGAAGCAATGGCGGTAAGCTTGGCGCAGAAAATTGCCGAAACTTTGCATGAAGGTATCTATGGTGAACAAGCGCAAAGCGATTATGGCCTGACCAAGGCAGAAAGCAAGCGCATAGAAGAAAAGGTACAAAAGCAAGCGGAAGAAGCATTGAAGCGTGTAGCTGAAGAATTTACCGATAAAAAGAAGGTTTTGGAAGCTGATTTGCAGCATGAGCTTGCCAAAGCAACGACCGAAGCCGAAAAAATTCAGGTACAGGCGGAACATGAAGAAAAGGTGCAGCAGGCTACGCAGGAGTTTAACGAAACCATGGAAAAGCGCACACAGGAAGTAATAGTCGAAAGTGCGCAAAAGGTTGTCAAGGAGCAGGAAACCAAAAAAGAAGAAAAGAAAATGCGTAGTTTTGAGGGCGATATCAGGGACAGGCTACGTGGCTTTGCACGTACAATCCCAAGCTTTATCATGGCCTATGGCGATGATAAGCTTGTCCTGAAAAACTTTGAAACCTATCCTGAAGAAAAAGTTTTTAAAGATGTAACCAGTGTTACCGTTGATGAGTTCAAAATGCTGCGCGATGGCTTTGAATATACCGATGAAGAAACCGGCGAAAAGAAAAAATTCCCCGGTGGTGTTTTTGCTGAAGATGTTTTTGACAGCTCTGTGCAGGAATTCTTAAACAAAAAGCGCGAGCTGGCAGATTACTTTGCCGAAACCAGCGAAGAGGATATTTTTGACTATATACCGCCGCAGAAAACAAACCAAATCTTTACGCCCAAAAAGGTTGTGCAGATGATGGTAGACCAGCTGGTGGAAACAGAACCGCATATCTTTGAATCTCCTGATAAAACCTTTGTTGACTTCTACATGAAATCGGGACTGTATATTACAGAGATAGTCAAACGCTTGTATCGCAACAAGGTGTTGAAGTCCATAATCCCGGATGATAAAGAACGCGTTAAGCACATTCTGGAATGTCAGGTGTTTGGCTTTGCACCAACGCAGATTATCTATGATATCACGATGTCCTATATCTTTGGCTTTGATGAAGGGGCAAAGAACATCAGCCGTCGTAACTTCTTCTGCGAGGATACGCTGCCTTATGCAGAAAGAGGCGAGCTACAAAAGCTGGTTAACGAAAAACTGGCGGACAGAATAAAATAGCGCACTTGTAAAAGTAAATAAGCAATTAAACACCAAAGGCGTTTTACCCAACTGCGGTAGAACGCCTTATTCCTCAAACACGATTAAAGAATTTTCACACTATTCTTGACATTATCGCAATTATCTGATAATATAAA